>Ga0068855_100001204_pt1 | contig 32172 bp, 26 predicted proteins | sample KBSCornC52_FD_66592 | JGI IMG/M metagenome (GOLD analysis project Ga0068855, IMG submission 66592) | Corn rhizosphere microbial communities from Kellogg Biological Station, Michigan, USA - KBS Corn C5-2 | ecosystem: Host-associated > Plants > Roots > Rhizosphere > Soil ...
CCCGTCGCCTGAAACCAGGCCCACCCCTATAGAAGCAACAACCTCACGGCCCCGGCTTCGCCCGCATGCGCCCCGGACTCACCAAAGCCCGCACCGCCGCTCGGCTGCTCGCGCGCCCCAGCAAGGCCCGCGAGCCCTCCCGCAGTACCAGCGCGCCCCAGAAGGCCGCCACCGCCGGGGCCGAGTGCGTCCGCCGGTAGAGCCGGACCCGGTTCAGCGTCAGGAGCGTCCAGAGCTTCGGCGAGACGGTCGCCTCGCCCTCCAGATGCACCGCGATCGCGTCCGGGGCCAGTCGGGTCGCGAGGCCGCGTGATCCGGCGCGCAAGGCGTACTCCGTCTCCTCCGAATAGAGAAAGAAGGATTCGTCCCATGGGCCGCACACCTCGACGCACTCGCGCGACAGGGCCATCAGCGATCCGGCCACCCAGTCGGCGCGCGTCGGGCCGCGATACGCACGCGGGTCTGCCACCTGCTCGCCGAGCGCCGCGAAGCGTCCCGAGCGGTGCGCGCCGAGCACCATTTCGCCCAGCAGGCGCAGGGGGTTCGGCTCGCGTCGCAGAGTCCTGATCATGCGGCCGGTGCCGTCGAACAGCAGCGGCGCGGTGATGCCGGTCCCCTCGCGCTCCAGTCCGCGCACCAAAGCCGCGCCGCAGCCGGGCTTCATGCGGATGTCCGGGTTGCAGACCAACACCGCGTCGGTCTCTTTGTCCAGCGGGCCGACGGCCTCCAGTGCCGCGTTGATCGCGGCGGCGTAGCCGGCGTTGCGGCCCGTCTGGACCAGCAGCGCGTCGGGAGCCTTCGTCCGCACCAGGTCCGGCGTGCCGTCGGCGGAGTCGTTGTCGGCGACCACCAGCCGCCACCGCAGCCCGGCCATCCCGGACTCCAGCGAGTCGAACAGCCCCGTCAGCACATCGGCGCTGTTCCACGTGACCACGACCAGCACGGCGCCGGGCAGCTCCCCGGCCGGCAGCTCCTCACCGGACGACTGCATCAAGCACCTCCGTCAACGCCGCGACCCACCGCTCCATCCCGAACTCCGCCACGGCCAACCGCCGCGCCTCGCGCCCCATGGCCTCGGCGCGCTCCGGATCGGCGATCAGCTCCAGAATCTCCGCACGCAGCGCCGCCGCGTCATGCGCCGGCACGAAGGCGCCGTTGACGCCCTCCTCCAACGCATCCCGCTGCCCGTCGACCCGCGTACACACCACCGCACGCCCCATCGCGAAGGCCTCGATCATGCAGCTGATGCCGTGATCGGTGTCGCTGGGATGCAGCGGGAGCACGACGAAGCGCGCCCGCGCGTAGAGATCGCGCATCTCGACCGCCGACAGCGGCCCGAAGGTGACGCCCTCCGGGAGCCCGACGCGCTCACCCCGATCGCCGAGCTCAGCACGCCACCGGTCATCCATCCCGGCGATCAGCGAACCCGCGATATGACATCGGACGCCGGTACCGTCGAGCGCCGCGATCAGCGTGGCGAAGTCCCGCATCTCGCGGCCCGCGGAGCAGATCATGACAGAGTCCTGATCATCGGCGTCCGGCTTCGCCAGGTCGGGGTTGAAGAACTCGGTGTCCACCACCCACTTCGGCGAAGCGATCCGCTCCGGCGGCACGCCGAGCTGCTTGACCGCGAACTCGGCTTGAGCGGTGGGCGGCAGGACCAGCGTCGTGATCCCCGGCCACCCGAAGCGCAGCAGCTTCGCCTTCATCCCGGTCGAGATCCAGCTGTAGAGCGTGACGAGCGGAGCCCGTTTGCCCCGCCGCGTGAAGCGGTACGCCAGCGCCAACGGCAGGCTCGCCGCCTCAGCGCCCCACGCGAAGATCGCGTCGTACTTCTTCCGGACCCGGAACGCCTCAGCGGCGAAGGCCAACGGAAGCGGAAGCTTGCCGTAGACCGCCCTTCGCAGCTTCGACGGGCCGGTCACGAACCGCTGATCCAGCACCGTCAGGTCGTAGGGCAGGTCGTACAGCCACACCTTGGGGCGCTCCCCCGCCTTCGCCTGTTCGGCGACCTCCTCCAGGTAGGGCGGAAACCAACCCGCCGACACCATGACCAGGATCCGCTTCGGACTGTCCGTCACGGGGCCATGCTCGCAAAGCCGGGAACACCCCCACAAGAGCGTTAGAACCCTGACAGGACGCGTGCGGAATCCGATGCGATACTCGGCAATCGTGGTGTCAGTGGTCATCCCCGCGCACAACGAGGCGAGCGTGGTCGGACGTCTGCTCAGCGGACTTCTGGCCGGCGCGGCGCCCGGCGAATTCGAGATCTGGGTCGTCGCCAACGGCTGCACGGACGACACGGCGGAGATCGCCGGCGCGTTCGCGGACGTCAAGGTGCTGATTACTCCGCAGGCGAACAAGCACGCCGCCATGCGCCTGGCCGACGAGCACGCCGAAGGCTTTCCGCGCCTGTATGTGGACGCCGACGTCGAGCTCGGTTCCGAGGACGTGCGAGCGCTGGCTGCGGCGTTCGACGATGCGGACGTCCTGGCGGCCGGTCCGTCGCGTGCACTGCCGAACGAACGGCGGCCGTGGACCGTGCGATGGTTCTACGACGTGTGGGACGAGCTGCCGGTGGTCCGGGCCGGGCTGTTCGGGCGCGGCGTGGTCGGCGTCTCCCGCGAGGGCTGGGAGCGGCTGCGCGCGTTGCCACCGCTGCTCGGCGACGACTTGGCGGCCTCGCTGCTGTTCGAGCCTTCGCAGCGCCGGGTGGTCCCGGAGGCCACCGTGGTCGTGCATCCGCCGCGGACCGGCCGGGCGCTGCTCAAGATCCGCACTCGCGCCCTGGTCTCGACGCTTCAGGCCGCCGACGATCCCGAGCTCGCTTCGGCATCGGGATCGGCGCGGACGTCGGTATCCGATCTTCGGGCGATCGCCCTGGCCTCTCCAGTACGCGCCACGCCGAAAGTGGTGTGGTTCATGGCGCTCACAGTCGCGACCAAGATACGGGCTCGGCGCGCGGTGCGTACGAAGGACTTCCGAACCTGGCACCGCGACGACACGAGCCGGTAGGGAGAAACCCCACCAAGATCGAAGTGTCGGATTTCTGATTCCCGGGTAGCCCCGCCGCAGGGGGTGGGGAAACCATGACGGATCGTATCCGAACACCACATGCTGTCCTGGTGTTGCTGAATCTGCCGGTGCCCGACGACCAGCGCGCCTGGTCTCAGGCCGTTGCGTTGCGCGACGACGGAGCGCGGGTGACGGTGGTGTGCCCGGCGATCCGGGGACGCCGGCCCGGGACGGAGCGGATCGACGGCATCGACGTCATCCGCTTCCGCTCTTTCGAGGGCCAGGGCGCGCTCGCCACGGCCGCCGAAGGGCTGTGGACGGCGGCAGCGGCGGCCCGGGCGGCCCGCAGTGCCCTGCGGAGCTCGCGCGGCGCCCGGCGCATGCTGCAGATCGGCAACCCGCCGGACCTGCTGTTCCCGCTGGCCTGGTGGGCCCGCCGCCGAGGTATCCGCACGGTGTACGACCAGCGCGACGTGGTGCCGGTGCTGGCGGCCTCGCGCGACGGATTCAGCAAGCTGACACCTCTCTTCCTCGCCGCCGAACACCGCATGATCACGACGGCCGACGTGGTGATAACCCCTAGCGAGGAGCAACGGGCTCGGATCCAGGTGCGATACGGGCGCGATGCGTTGATCATTCGCACGGCCGAGGTTCCCGCGGAGAAACTGACAGAGGCCGACGATTCACCGCTCCAGCCCGAGTCCGAACCACCGCTCTCCCCCGATCTCCTCATCGGCTACCTCGGCGTCATCGGCGAACAAGACGGCCTCACCGACCTCCTCGACGCCGTAGCCCTCCTGCGCACCGACGGCGCCACCGGCTTCCGCGTCGAAGTCGCCGGCGACGGGCCCGCGCTGCCCGCCGCCCGCGCGCACGCGACCCGCCTCGGCCTCGACGATCTCGTCACCTTCCACGGCTGGCTCGGCCCCGGCGCCGTCGACGCCTTCCTCGGCCGCATCGACGCCATGGCCGTGCCGGACCCGGACAACCCGTTCAACCACTTCTGCGCCATGAACAAGGTCACCCATGCGATGGCCCGCGGCATCCCCATCGCGCTGCGCCCGCTGCGCGAGAACGTCCGGCTCACCGGGGGCCACGCCTACGAGGCCGCCGACATGACCATCCGCGCCTTCGCCGACGCCCTGGCCGCGCTCCTCAAGGACGCCCCGGCCGGCCGCGCCGAGATCGCCGCCGCGGCGCGCGCCACCTTCGAGGCCGAGCTCTCCTGGCCCCACCACGCGCCCCGCTACGTCGAAGCCGTGTCTCCGACACGCCTGTGACCACGAGACGAAGACGCCGACACACCGAGACGCCGACACCCCGGAACGCCGAGAGGCCGCAACAAAAAAGGGCCGGTGATCATCACCGGCCCTTCTCGTGTCCCTCAAGCCTCAGCCGAGCGCGGTAACCCCGGCCCAAGCCCCACGGTTCGCAATGTTCTGCGGCTCCCCGAACCCGCCACCGGCAACGCCGGGAATCATGAACAGGTCGCCGTTCTTGTGCACCGCCCAGATGTCCGGCAGCCCGTCACCGTTCGCGTCGCCCTTGCTGATCACCAGCGGGAAGTTCTTCGCTTTCAGCCCGCAGCCGACCAGAACCCGCGTGGTCTCGTCCCCGAACGTCCCGCCGGCCTGTCCCGGGTACCGCCAGACCTCGCCCGTCGCGTCGTCGCGCGCGATGAGGTCGGAGAGCCCGTTCGCCGCCGGGACCACCCCGATGACCGTCCGGCCGCTCCACCCCGAACCGGCGATGGCGATCGGTGCGTTGTAGCGGCCGAGCACCACCGACGAGAACAGGAACAGCTGGTCCCCGGCCTTGCCGATCAGGTCGGCCCGGCGGTGCCCGGTGAGGTCTCCGGGCGAGAACAGCTGCGTGAGCGCCGGCCACGCCGTCGTACCCAGCGGCGCGGGGACCAGGGCCATGCCCGGCTCGAAGACGCCGAGGCCGTCGCCGATCGCGTCGTACATCTGGCCGTTCTTGAAGGCGAACATCTCCTGGTACTGGCCGCGCCGCTCGTTGCCGCCTCCGGCGATGAGCGCCCCGGTGAGGTCCGTGCCCGTCGTCAACGCCGCGACCGCGGGCGCCAACGAGCCGTCGCCCTTGCCGGCCGAGAACCCCACCACGCCGTCCGCACCCATGGACAGCAGGTCGATGTTGCCGTCGCCGTCGTAGTCCGAGTAGCGGTCGATCTGCGCGCTCGCGGCGAGGAAGAAGGTGTACGTCGTCGGCTGCGAAACGGCGCCCGAAGCGGTGACCGACTCGACGGTCAGCGTGTTGGTGCCCCACTGCCCGGACCGCATCACCGGCGTGGTCGCGGTCCCGTCGGCGCCCACGGCGACGTGCGGGTTGCTGCCGGGCGGCACCGAGAGCTGACCGTTGAGCACGTAGTCGAACTCCACGACGCCGCTCGAAGTCGGCACCGCGAAAGTGAACGTCCCCGGCGTCCGGGTCACCGGCCCCGGGCCGGACGACGGGAAGACCGCCGAGGTGACCGTCGGCGCCGGAACGACGTCGTCGGCGCTGGCCGCATCCGGCGCGGCGACGCCGAATCCGGCCGCCACGGCACCGGTGGCGAACACCACCAAGGCACGACGCATCAATGGCTGATCCATGCTGGAATCCCCCTGTGAATACCGCCCCGTACTCCCCGAATCCGAGGGAGCGACGATCATCGTACGTCCAGCGGACCTGCAGGCCTAGCCCAAAAGCGATCCGGCTCCCACGCGCTCCACCAACTCCACGAGCGCGGCCCCCAAAGGCGCCTCGATCCGCTCCGACGCATAGCGGTCGCCCCGCGTCACGCCCTGATTGACGATCACGACGGGCTTGCCCGCCTCCGCCGCCCGCCGTACGAACCGCAGCCCCGACATCACCGTCAACGACGAGCCCAGCACCAGCAGTGCCTCGGCCGCGTCCACCAACTCGTTGCAGCGCTCGACCCGAGCCTTGGGCACGTTCTCGCCGAAGAACACCACATCCGGCTTCAGCACCCCCTCACCGCAGGAGTCGCAGTCCACCGACCGGAACCGCCGCACCGCGTCCTCGGCCAGATCGACGTCTCCGTCGGGGTTGATCCGCGCCGCGACGCCGTCGAAGACCGGGTTGGCTTCGTTCAGCCGCCGCTCCAGCTCGGTCCGCTCGCTGAACGCCCCGCAGGTCAGGCAGATCACCCGGTCCAGGCTGCCGTGCAGGTCGACGACCTCCGGCAGGGTCCCCGCGGCCTGGTGCAGGCCGTCCACGTTCTGGGTGATGACGCCGTCCACGTGCCCCGAAGCCCGCAGCGCGGCGACCGCCCGATGCCCGATGTTCGGCTGTGCCCCGGCCATCGCCCGCCAGCCGAGGTGGCTGCGGGCCCAGTACCGCTGCCGCGCCTGCGCGCTGCCCGCGAAGACCTCGTAGGTCATCGGCGTGTGTTTGCGGAGGGCGCCGGACGCTCCGCGGTAGTCGGGGATCCCGGACTCCGTGGACAGCCCCGCCCCGCTCAGCACGACGACCCCGCGCCCCGCCACCAGGTCCACCATGGCGTCCAGGCTCGTGGTGCGCGGGAAGACCTCGCCGGTCGGTTCCCAGGTCAACGTCGGTCGCGTACGCACCCCAATAGCGTAAGCGGCATTACGTCCGCTGGGCATCCGGCGCTGGTGGCGCGACACGCCCCGGCACGCTGGGCGTCGTCTTCCTGCGCATCATGCGCGCGGCCGGCAGCTACGGTATGTGCGCGTAACGGACATACCGCCCGCCAGAAGGGACGCCGTCGTGAGCCAGTCGCCGCCTGCGCAGCTGCCGTCGATCCTGCCGGGGCCGAGGCCCGACGACCTGAGCGAGGCGGCGCCCCTCGAAGAACGGGACCGCGCGGCCGACGCGGCGGCCCTGCGGGCCAGCCGCCGGTCGTCGATCTGCCTGTGCATGATCGTGAAGAACGAGGCGGCGGTCATCGAGCGCTGCCTGGCATCTGTGCGCGGCGTGGTCGACTACTGGGTCGTCTCCGACACCGGCTCGACCGACGGCACCCAGGACCTGATCCGCGCGGCGATGGCCGGCGTCCCCGGCGAGCTGCACGAGGATCCGTGGCAGGACTTCGGCCACAACCGGTCGCTCAACCTCGACCACGCCCGCGACAAGGCCGACTACCTGCTGCTCATCGACGCCGACATGGTGCTGCGGCAGGACGGCGAGCTGCCGGCGCTGACCGCGGACTCGTACATGATCCGGCACGTCGGCGACCCGGAGTACCGCAACAAGCGCCTGGTGCGGAGCACCCTGCCCTGGCGCTACGTCGGGTCCACGCACGAGTACCTCACCACCGACCGCCCCGACCACGAGCAGCACCTCGACGAGCTGGTGGTCGACCACTACGCGGACGGCGGCTCGCGGGCCGACAAGTTCCAGCGCGACGTGCGCCTGCTGCAGGCGGACCTCGAACGGGACCCGGACAACACCCGCACGGTCTTCTACCTGGCCCAGACCCGGCGCGACCTCGGCGAGCGCGACGAGGCGATCGCCCTTTACCGGCGGCGTGCGGAGATGGGCGGCTGGCCCGAGGAGGTCTACTTCTCGCTGCTGCAGATCGGGGAGCTGCTCGCGGACGCCGGCGACTGGCCGCTCGCGATGGACGCCTTCGTGGAAGCCTGGGAGTTCCGGCCGCAGCGGCTCGAAGCGCTGTACGAGCTCACCTCGCGGCTGCGCGTCCGGGGGCAGTATCAGGCTGCTTACGCGTTCGCGAGCGCCGGAATCGGTGAGCCGCAACCGGATGACGTCTTGTTCGTGCGTCCGTGGGTGTACCGGTGGGGGTTGCTGTTCGAGCTCTCCATCAGCGCGTACTGGGTCGACGACTTCCTCGGGTCGGTACGCGCGTGCGACAAGCTGCTGGAGATGCCGGACTTGCCCGCGCTGCATAGGGAGCAGACGATCGTGAATCGCGGGATGTCCTTGCAGCGGTTCAACGAGACGCGGCGCTGACCGCCGGCGTTCCCGCGTCCGTTTCGGCCTCGGCCGCCCGCTGGACACCGGGAAGCGTCACCGACAGCAGCACCGCGACCGCCGAGAACCCCACCGACCACCAGAAGGCGGTGTGGAACGCGTCCACCGGCGCCTTCGGGTGCGCGGAGATGCCGTCTTGCAGGATCACCGCCAGCACCGCGGTCCCGAACGAGCCGCCGATCTGCTGCGCGGTCCGTGTCAGGACACTGGAATGCGGGATCTGGTGCTTCTCCAGCCCGATGTACCCGGCGACCATGACCGGCATCGTCACCGCCCCGAGCCCGAACCCGCGCACGACCAGCCACACCGCGAGCTGCCACTCTGACGTGTGCGCCCCGGCCAGCGCGAACGGGATGGTCGACACCGTGACGATCGCGAACCCGGCCGAGGCGATGACGCGCGCGCCGATCCGGTCGATGGCGCCGCCGGTGACCAAGCGCGACAGGATCGTGCCGACGCCTTGCGGGACCAGCAGCACACCCGCCGAGAGCGCCGAGGCGCCTCGCACGTCCTGGTAGTACAGAGGCATCAGGAGCATGGCGCCGTACAGCGCGAACCCGGAGAAGAACAGCACAGCGCTGGACGACGCGACCGATCGCTTGGCGAGCAGCCGGACCTCGACGAGCGGACGGCTGCCGCGCAGGGCGTAGACGACGAAGCCGGCGAGCAGCGCGGCCCCGACGACGAGCGGGACGATCACGTCCGCGCGGCCGAAGCCGGAGCCCGTGCCCGCGTTGGCCAGGCCGAGCAGCAGCACCGACGTTCCCGGCGCGATGAGCAGGAGCCCGAGGACGTCGAGCTTCGGCTTGGCGGCGCCGGAACCCTTCGCGGGCACGTCGTCGATCTTCAGACAGCGCCAGGCGAGCAGGATGCCGACGACGCAGAACGGCACGTTGACCCAGAACATGTACCGCCACGACAGGTGTGTCAGGATCGCGCCGCCGATCACCGGTCCCACGATCGGGCCGAGCAGCGCCGGCAGGGCGACGTACGTGACCAGCTTCCCCAGCGACCTGCCGCCGGCCGACTGGAAGATCAGCGTGGTCATCACCGGCAGCATGAGGCCGCCGCCGAGGCCCTGGACGACGCGCCAGCCGATGAGCGAGCCGACGTTCCACGCCAGGCTGGCCCCGACCGAGCCGATCAAGAAGACCCCCAGGGAGAAGATCCACAGCCTTTTGCCGCCGAACCGCTGCAGACCCCACGTGCTGAGCGGCACCGCGATCCCGAGCGCCAGCAGGTACCCGGTGGCCACCCACTGGATGGTGGTGACGGAGGTGTCGAGCTTCGCCGAGAGGGTGTGCAGGGCGACGCTGACGATGGTGGTGTCGAAGATGACCGCCATCGCTCCGACGATCAGGATCAGTGCGGTCTTGACGACTGCGGGGTCTAGCTTCCCGTCAGCGGACTGACGACCGGATGCCTGTGCTGGCTGGGCCATGCCCCTCCCCCTCCAATAAGAGATGCGTGCCTCTCTTAAGAGAGTAGAGCAGGCCACTAAGAAATGGAAGCCTCTCTTATTTTCCGGCGGCCCGCTAAGCTGAGCACCGTGACGGACCAGGCACAGCAGCCCCGGCAACGGCGGCGCGGCGAAGAACTGGAGGCCGCCCTCCTGGAGGCCGCTTGGCAGGAACTCGTCGAGGTCGGCTTCGGCAGACTGACCATGGAGTCGATCGCCACGCGTGCCAAGACCGGCGTCGCGGTCCTCTACCGCCGCTGGCCGAACAAGGACGACGTGGTCCTGGCCGCGATCCGGCACTACGGCGCGACGCATCCGATCGACATCCCCGACACCGGCAACCTCCGCGACGACATGGTCGCCTTCCTCGGAGGCTTCAGCGCCGCCCGCACCGGCTTCGCCACCATCGTCAGCGCCACCTTCGCCGGCCTGCTGGACAGCACCGGGATGACCCCCGCCGAGGTGCGCGAGAAGGTGATGACGGACCGCTCGCGCTGGTCCGAGCAGATCCTCTCCCGGGCGCACGAGCGCGGCGAGATCGACCTGGACACCATTGCGCCGGCGGTGCTGACGATGCCCTTCGACCTGATGCGGCACGAGATTCTGATGACGCACAAACCGATCCCGCCGGAGCGCGTCGTGGAGATCGTGGACGATCTGTTCATGCCCTTGGTGGCCATCAACCGGAAGGCCGGCTAGTGCGCGTCCTGATCATCGGCGGCGGCATCGCGGGCACCGCCGCCGCACTGGCCCTGCACCAGGCCGGCTTCACTCCCGCGGTTTACGAGGCACATCCGGACAACGGCGAGGACCTCGGCGCCTTCTTGACGTTGGCCAGCAACGGGATGCGCGCGCTGGGCTCGATCGGGGCGGCGGAGGTCGTCGCTGGGCGCGGCTTTCCGTTGACGCGGCTGCGGTTGATCGACGCTTCGGGCGCCACACTTGCCGATGCCCCACTCGGCGAACCCGACGACCCACTGACTCGCTATCGCTGCCTACGACGCGCCGATCTCGCCCTCGCCCTTCAGGAAGAAGTGGAGCGACGCGGCATTCCGCTCGTCCACGGCGCACGTCTCAGTTCCCTGAAAGAAAACACGGCAGGCATCACCGCTACGTTCACCGACGGACAGACGGCCAGTGGCGACCTGCTCATCGGCGCGGACGGCCTGAACTCGACCGCGCGCTCGCTGATCAGCCCGGCCGCGCCCCGATACGCCGGACAACGGGTCTTCTACGGCTACACGACCGAGCCTGCCGCTGCGGTCGATTCACACTCCGAGGCCATCACGATGGTGCGCGGCAGCCAGGCCGCTTTCGGATACGCGTGCTCGCCCGGCGGCGAGACGTTCTGGTTCGCTCGGGTCTCCGGTCCCGCCGCATCGGCCGAGGAGATCGCAACGGTTTCCCCAGCTGAGTGGCGCGCGGCGCTCGTCCCATTGCTGCGTCCCGACAACACTCCCGCCGCAGACATCGTCGCCGCCACGTCCGACCAGCTCATGGTGACGAACGCCGTCGACCTTCCGCTGGGCCTCCGCTGGCACACGGCGCGCGCCGTGCTCATCGGCGACGCGGCGCATGCCGCCTCTCCTGCTACCGGCCAAGGTGCGTCGATGGCTCTGGAGGACGCGGTCATCCTGGCCAAGTCCCTCCGCGACTCCTCGACCACAGCCGCTGCCCTCGCCACCTTCGACCGCCTGCGCCGCCCGCGCGTCGAGAACAACATCGTGACTAGCGCGGCTCTGAGCGCGGGGCGTCCGCCGACTCCATCCAGCGATCGGCCGCCGGCGCTGACCAACGAGGAGCTGATCCAGCAGCTCTCTTGGGCGGCGCCGCTGCCATCCGCTCACCGGTCCAGCTGAGATCTGGGGTCTGATCGGGGTCTCCCCAGCGCCGTCGGCCTGCCTCATCGCTGTCAGAACCTTGCGACACAATCGCGTCGTCGCCAAGGCCTACAGGCTCGCTGAATGGAGAAACCCCATGCCCGTTCCGATGCTCCCACTGCCAGCGCCGGGCGAGGTGCTGCTGGTGAACACGTGCTACGAAGACGGCAACTCCGCCATGTGGGACACGGTCCTACAGACCCTCGGCGGCCGCCGCGAGGGAGACGTGGTCGTCATCGGCGATGACGGCGCCGGTGCCGGGCCCGAAGTCGCGCTGCGCCTGACCGCTAGCCCCGCCTGGGACTATCTGCATGCCGGCGACTTCCCCGCCCTGCGCCCACCGGGCTTCACCGCCCCGATCATCGTCCAGGCCGACATACCCGCGGTCTTCGGCGGCGACGCCCCACTGCTCGTGGACCTGCGCGAGGTCCCCGGCCGCGGCGTCCGCGTCCCCGTGGAAAGGCTCGCAACCGTCGTCACCGGCCTCCACGACGGCACGATCACCTTCGCCGAACTCATCCGCGCCATGGACCGCTGCGGCACCTACCTCGGCGACGCGGGCGCCCCGACCAACCCCACCCCCACCGACGTCACCCGCACCGACTACCCCCGACTCCCCCTCTGTCCATCGGGCACTCTGCTGGTCCGCACCGACTTCACCAACGAAGAAGGCTGGACGAGCCTCGTGTCCGCCCTGGTCACCCTTGACGACGACGGCTATCTCTCCCCGGACGCCGACCCCGCCGAAACAAGCCTCATCGCCCGCGTCGTGAACGACCCCGCCTTCGACGCCCTCCAACCCGGCCAAGTACCAGCCCTGATCCCCACCGTCACCCGGAACGACCACCACACCACCATGGTCGCCCTGGCAGACGCCCAAACCCTCACAACCCCCGCCCACCGCCTCCTGGCCGTAGACCTCTACGACACCCCCGGCCAATCTCTCCGCATTCCCCTCTCGGGCGCCGCCGCAATGGCCGTCAACCTGGAGATCGCCAACATGGGCTTTTACGAGTACGAGAATTACGAGGACTGGGTCCACTAGCGGCGCGGCCTCGGTCTGGTGGATGAAGCCAGCAGAGAAGCTGTCGGGTTCCGAACAGCTCTGCCCACCACCCCACCCGGGCTACAACCGGTACCGCGCCACCCCCACCCTCCTCGATACTGGAGCCACCCGACAATCCGATCCCCCCAAGGAGCAGCGCGCGGTGGCCAGGAAGATCGTCATCATCGCTGATGACGAAAGCGAGGAAGCCGACAGCGCTCTCGCCCTGGACCGGGAGATCATCGCATCAGCCGATGTCCTGATAACACGCGCAGCCGTCTTCCTCCCCGCCGACCCGCCTCGTCACGGCCGGATCGCGTTCCTGCCTGCTGAGGACGCCGGCGTCCCGACCCTGCCCGCCGCCGAGGTCGACATCGTCGAGTACGTGCCCTTGACCAAGACGGGAAGGCCGCGGAAGCATCCGAAGATCGAGGTCCGCACCGTCTCGGCGGCCTGCCTGTCCGTCGAGCAGGCACTCCCGGTGCTGGTCCAGGCCCGCAAACGCGCCCTCGACTCGCCGGATTCCGCCGTCGACCCGGCTGCCGTCTTCTGGGGCACCGCGGCACTGCTCGCTCTGCGCCTCATCGCACGCGGCCGGATCCTGCCGGGCGTGTCGCCGGCCGGCAACGACGCCTGGCGTGTGGGGCCGTTCGATCGCGAGGACGCCGAACACATGCGTGCGCTGGCGGCGCTGATGCCTCCGGCCGCCCGCGCGGTCCCCCAATCCGGTGGTGGCGGTGAAGTCCTACTTCGAGAGCCAGAGCCGCTGCTGCGCGAGTTCCTCGACGCCGTCGCCGACACACTGCCCCGCAGCCCTGCCGCCCCGATGGTGGCGCGCAACAGTGGCAACGCATTCACCGCGATGCCCGCGGTCCCCATCCCGGATCAACGCCGCTGGGCCGCGGAAGTGGCGGCAGGCATCGACGTCGGGGCCCGAGTATCGCTGCGCTTGGAGACACCCCACGACGAGGGCGCCTTCCGCGCGGTCACCCAGCTCCACAGCCTGGCCGATCCGACCCGGGTCGCCGACGTCGGCACGGTCTGGCGAAGCCTGGTCGCCGGATCCGACGCCGAAGCCGGGGCCCGCACACAGATCGATGTACTGCTGGTCCTGCGTCGCGCGGCAAGGGTGTGGGAGCCGCTGTCTCGGCTTCTGGCCGCACCGGTCCCGGCGTCTGTCGATCTGAGCGATGAGGAGGTCTACGACCTGCTCGGCGAGGCCGCACCCCGGTTGTCGACCGCAGGGGTAGACGTGCACCTGCCCAAGGAGCTGGCGCGAAGCCTGAGCGCTCAGGCCGTCGTAGTCTCGCCGAAGCGTCCAGGTTCGGCCATGCGCTCCCAGTTCGACACCGGCTCGCTCCTGGCCTTCCGCTGGGAGCTGGCTTTGGGCGGCGAGACCCTGACTCCGGCGGAGATGGACCAGATCGCGGAGGCGACCAGGCCCCTGGTGCGACTGCGTGATCAGTGGGTGCTGGTCGACGAAGCACTGGTACGCAAAGCCAGAAAGCGTGAGCTGAATCCCCTCGCCGCGATCGATGCGCTGGGAATCGCGTTGACCGGAGCCGCCGAGGCGGACGGGGAGATCGTCCCCGTCGCGGTCGACGGCTGGCTGGCCGATCTCCGGTCCCGCATCGCGGATCCCGCCGCAGCCGCCCGGACCGTGGCGCAGCCGCCAGCCCTCCAGGCCACGCTGCGCGACTACCAGATGCGCGGCCTGACCTGGCTGGACCGGATGACGACGCTGGGCTTGGGCGGATGCCTGGCCGACGACATGGGGCTGGGCAAGACCATCACCTTGATCGCCCTGCACCTGCACCGTCAGGCCAACGCCGGCACCGCGCGCCCGACCCTCGTCGTGTGCCCGACCACGTTGCTGGGCAACTGGGAGCGTGAGATCAAGCGTTTCGCGCCCGGCACACCGGTGCGCCGCTTCCATGGAGCCGACCGTGATCTGGACGCCGTCGGCGACGGGGAGTTCGTCCTGACGACCTACGGCACCCTGCGCGTCGATGTCGGACGGCTCAACGGCATCGACTGGGGTCTGCTGGCCGCCGACGAGGCCCAACACGTGAAGAACCCCTATTCGCGCACCGCGAGAGCCCTGCGCGAAATCGGCGCTCAGGCCCGGATCGCGCTGACCGGCACCCCGGTCGAGAACAACCTCTCGGAGCTGTGGGCTCTGCTGGACTGGACGACGCCGGGATTGCTGGGCACGCTGCCCGCCTTCCGCTCCCGATACGCCAAAGCCGTGGAGAGCAACCGCGACCACCAGACGACCGAGCGCCTGGCGGCTCTCGTCCGGCCGTTCTTGCTGCGCCGCCGCAAGTCGGACCCCGGCATCGCCCCAGAGCTGCCGCCGAAGACCGAGACCGACCATCCCGTGGCGCTGACCCGCGAGCAGGCGGCGCTCTACGAGGCGTTCGTTCGCGAGATGATGGCCCAGATCCAGCGCAGCACCGGCATCGAGCGGCGTGGCCTGGTCCTCAAGCTGCTGACGGCGCTCAAACAGATCTGCAACCACCCGTCCCAGTACCTGCACGAGGCTGCGGACCAGCCGCTTTCCGGCCGGTCGGGAAAGCTGGATCTGCTGGACGAACTGCTCGACACGATCCTCGCCGAAGACAACGCAGTGCTCGTGTTCTCGCAGTACGTGGCGATGAACCGGCTGATCGAACGGCACCTCGCCACCCGCGGCGTCACCACCCAGTTCCTCCACGGCCAGACTCCGGTGAAGAAGCGCGAAGAGATGGTCCGACGCTTCCAGGACGGCGAGGCCCCGGTCTTCCTCCTGTCCCTGAAAGCCGCCGGTGTCGGTCTGAACCTCACCCGGGCCGGCCACGTCGTTCACTACGACCGCTGGTGGAACCCGGCAGTGGAGGAGCAGGCCACCGACCGCGCCTACCGGATCGGCCAAACCCAGCCGGTCCAGGTCCACCGCCTCATCACCGAAGGCACCGTGGAGGACCGCATCGCCGCCACGCTGAAGGAGAAACGCGACCTCGCCGACGCGGTCCTGGCCGGCGGCGAGGCGGCGCTCACCGAACTCTCCGACGCCGAACTCGCCGAGCTGGTGACGCTGAGGGAGGGACGATAGATGGCTGCCAAGAAAAACAGGGCTAAGGCTGTCGCCTCTGAGGACCGCAGCCGAACGTTCCCAGCCTTCGCCCCTGCCGTCGGCTCCCGCAACGCATTCGCCGAGACCTGGTGGGGCCGCGCCTGGATCGACGCGCTGGAGAACACCTCCCTGGACGCCGGACGCCTCACCCGCGGCCGCACCTACGCCCGCCGCGGCGCGGTCGAGCCGATCACCGTCACGCCGGGACTCGCCAAAGCGAAGATCCACGGCAGCGCCCCCAGGCCCTATTCGTCGTCGGTCGGGGTGAAGCAGCTCTCGGACACCGACTGGGACCGCTTCCTCGACACCATCGCCTCACGCGCGGCTCACATCGCGGCGCTCCTGGATCACGACATGCCGCCGGAGCTGGTCGACGACGCGCAGGCAGCCGGGGTCCGGCTGCTGCCCGGTGTCGGAGATTTGACGCCGGACTGCTCCTGCCCGGACTGGGGCTGGCCCTGCAAGCATGCCTCAGCGCTCTGCTACCAGATCGCCCGCCTCCTCGACGTCGATCCGTTCGTGCTGCTCCTGCTGCGCGGCCGTGGCGAACACGAACTGATGGACGAGCTGCGTACCCGCAATGCAGCCGTCGCGTCCGCCGAAGCCTCCAGCGCGAAGCACCCCGGTCTCCGAACGCACGGCACGACCGACTCGCCCTTCGCAGGAGCCACGAGCTGGGAACGTGCAACCGACGCCTTCGCAGCAGCGCCCGACTCCACGACCGCTCTAGCCGGGCTCCTCAGCATGGAACTGGGCGCCGTGCCAGACCTTCCCAGCCACCCACCGATACTCGCGGCATCCCGCGAACCTCTCGGAATCGACCAGGCCGGCCTACAGTCGATCGCCGCCGACGCCACACATCGGGCTCATGGCCTGCTGACCGCATACTCGGCCGCTGACGAACCAGCGCGGATCCCCGCCCTTCCCAGGCTCTCGGCCTGGCAGGACGCCGTACGGATGGTCGCCGCAGACCCGGAGGACGAGACCATGCGCGCGAATATCGTCGAAGCCCACGACACAAGCGACCTGGACCTCGGCATCGCAGCCCTGGCCTGGGGGCAAGGCGGCCCCGCGGGACTCGAGGCACTCGAGAAACCGTGGTCGCCAACCGCGACCCAGAAGGCCAAAGCCCACAAAGCCCTGGAGGACTACGCCGACGACACCCCGCCGCCGCCCCTGCGGCTAAGGCGCAACCGCTGGACCGCCGAAACCGAGGGCGTGCAGATCAGGCTCGGCACCGACGACCGCTGGTATCCCTACCGCCGAGACGCTGAGGAGAACAGATGGTGGCCGGACGGCCCAGCGGAAAACGATCCGGCAGCCGTCCTGGCCGCTCTCTTGGCGAGGTTAGGTGAGCGCCACCTCGTCGATCACTTCGATCTCGACTTCGTTGAGTGAGGCCACTGTGTCCGAATTCTCCACCGAAACAGCGGCCGCACTAACGGACGCCGGCTGGCAGCCGAGGCGCTCCGCAGACGTCGAAGCCTGGCGATCTCATTTCGAGGCCGCGGGCTGCACCATGAGCCCTGCCGCAGAAGACTTCCTGTCACAGTTCGGCGGCCTCGACGTACGAATCAGCGGCGCCGGATTGGAACGCGCCCGAGAGCCGTTCGACCTGGAGCCGATGCTGAGGCACGCCGGTCGGAGCCGCCCCCGAGCAAGCTGCGCAGTCCATGCACCACCGGCTCCGAGACGAGTTGCAGCAGGTTCACGCTGAGAGGCACCCGGGGACACTTCGAGGCCATGGACGCCGGAGGCCTACCCCTGCGTACGGCACCGATCCAGCCACACTCAGCCGAATGAGAATTGATGCAGGTCAGGGCGATGTCACCGCCCGATCAAAACTGCGCATTCTCCATCCAACCGCGGCTCAGAGGTCTGTAACCCTGACTCATGGAGTCAGCGTCAAGATTCGCGCAGGCGCTACCGAGGGTGCGCCTGTCCGAAATGAACCACTGTAGGGCGAGGAGACTCCCAGTCAAGGGCCTGACGACTACCCGCCAATGACATCCTGATCGGCCAAGGTCATGCTGGTGAGGGACGGTTTTCGCGGCAATTCCTGCAGATGAATCCATTGACGGTGTAGATCGGAGGCTGCTAGCGTCCAAATCGCTTCACAGTCAGTAGTCGAGAACGCGGGGGTTCTTGCATGCAGTTGACGGTGATTCCCGTTCGTACCAGCGGTTGGGAAATAGAACCGTTCGCGGATATGTCCGCCGCTTTCGTATTCTTCGATTCTCCGGTTCGCGCCACTGTCATCGATCGCCTGTCATGGTATGTGCTGGAGTTGTGTGACGGCGATCGGTCGGAAATAGACATCGTGTCGCGTTTCATTGAGATCGCGGGCACAGTAACGCGCGAGCGGGCCGAGGTGATGGTCGCCGATCGGCTTCGCGTGCTGCGCCGGACCGGCCTTCTGGTCGGTGAGGAATGAGTTCCTTGGCCACCTCGGGATCCACCGCCGCCTCGGCCGCCATCGCGTCGATCGCCGAGGCGATAGCACCGATCGAGACCTACCTGACCACCGGACCTTTCGGCGACGGCGCCGCGATCGCCGGCACGGCCGCCGCCTACTACCGGGGCGCGGCCCGTGCCTGCGCTCGGGCCTGCGGCCTGGACCCGCAGCTCCTCGCGGCCGAGGAGATCGCACACGTCGAAGCGTTGCGCCGAGCCGCGACCGACGAGGCCCTACGGTTGTGCATGTCAGAGCGAGTCGAGGAGGCGCGGGCGGTCTTCCAGCACTACCTCGACGTGCGCGAGCGGGCGCTCACAGACGTCGACGTACAACGTGACGCCGATAGACACCGCGAAGCAGGCACCGTCCCCGAACCGGAATTCCCGGCCACCGGAGCCGGCCACTGGCTCTACGACCTCCTCATCGAACTCTTCGACGAGACGACGACGATCGCAGGACGCCGCGTCGGCGTCGCGCCCGCGCCGGTCACCGCCGGCCTCGAAGCCGCCCGGCAGCGCGCCGTCGCCCTGGCCCGCCGCAGCGTCCCTCGGCTCGCCGGCGACGTGCTGCGCGGCGTGCGCCGGATCTGCCTCTACCGCGCCGACCAGCCCTACAGCGGATACACCAACGCCGCCCCGCTGTTCGTGTTCGTGGCGGGCCAGATGTTCGACGAGGACCACATCGCCGCCGAACTGCTGCTGCATGAGTGCCTGCACCAGAAACTGAACGACCTGAGCGTCATCAGGGCCTTGTTCCGCGAGGACTATCACGACGCGCACAGCGCGACGGTCTCGGTACCGTGGTCGTTCGGCAGCCAGCGTGTCCGGCACTTCAGCGCCGACCGCACGTTCGCGGCCTTCCACGTCTACAGCCACCAGGCGCTGTTCTATCTCGGCATGCTGGCGACGGCGACCACCGCACAGGATTCGGCGCTCGCCGGCGACAACGCGATGCTGGCCTGGGCCCGGGCCGCGCACTTCGCCGCCGAGCTCACCGGCGAGGGCATCCGTGCCGAGCTCGGCGCAGACGGCCACCGGTTCGTCGCGTGGCTCTCGCGGGCGGTCGACGATCTCGGGGCGGTCCGGCTACCCGACGGATCGTTGCTCAGCAGCCACGCCGGTGTCCATTCCACTCCGACCGCCACAGGCGACGGCTGACGCCCGACGCGACAGCCGCCGCGGAATGCCCGCGCCCGGACCGTGTCCGGTGCGCAGCCCCGCCCTGCCCGCACCCGTGATCGCACCGTTGCGATCACCCCGATCTCCCCGACAGCCGGGGTGAGCAAGACAATTCAGAGAGGTGGTACGGCATGAGCAACGTTGAAGAGCTCGAGCTGGCGCTGTCCGACGTCTTCGCTTCGTTCGACGTGGTCGTCGACGGCGAGACCGCGGAAGAGGTCGAGGCTGCCGACGTCCGCGAGATCCGCGCGAACCTGGCCTCGCTGGCGGGCTCCCGCCCGTCCGGCAACTAGTACACCAGCGGGGTCCGGCTGCGGCATCGCGGCCGGGCCCCGCGCCCCTCTTTCGTAAGGACGTGAGACGTGCCCGCCGTGAGCACCGCATCATTGGTGGCCCCGCCGGCCGCCGAACTGCTCGATCTGCTCGGGACTCTTCCGTCACCGGCGCTTCTCTACGACTTCGACGGCCTCGCCCGGTCGATGGACATCCTCATGACCGATCTGGCCTCGGTCGGGAACGCCCAGCTCAACATGGCGCTGAAGGCCTGCCACACCCCGCGCGTGCTGGCGTTCCTGGCCTCGCTCGGACTCGGTGCGGACGTCGCCTCGCCCGGCGAGCTCGAGCTCGCCGCCGCGGCCGGCTTCCCGCGGATCACCGCGACCGGCCCGTCGTTCACGGTCGCCGACCTCCCGGCGCTGCGCCGGCACGGCGTGCTGCTGGACGCCTCCTCGATCGAGCAGTTCACCGCCGTCGCCGAAGCCGATCCGGGCGGCGATCTCGGCATCCGCCTGCGCGTGCCGCTGCCGCCGGCGATCGAGGACGGCCGGACGACCTTCGGCACCGGCAGCCGCTTCGGTGTCCTGGCCACCGATCGCCGCATCCGCGCGGTGCTGGAACGCACCGGTGGCCGTCTCACCAGGCTGCACACCCACACCGGTCAGATGACGCCGCAGCACCTGCGCTACAAGGTCCGCTACCTGCTGACGGTCGCCGAGGCCTACACCGACGTCGCGGAGATCGATCTAGGCGGCGGCTTCTTCAGCCTCTACCACCGGCGTGACCAGGCACTTCAGGCGTGGTCGGACGTGCGGACCCACCTGGAGGACTTCACCCGCCGCACCGGCCGGACGATCCGCATCCAGGTCGAGCCGGGAGGCGCGATCCTCGCACCGCACGGCTACCTGGTGACGACCGTGTCCGCCGCCGAACCCGGGCACAGCGCCTTCGATGCCGACCTGCTCACGGTCGACGCGTCGGCGTGGAACTTCGCACCCTGGCACAAACCGCAGGTCATCCCGCTCACCGAGGCGCGCGACGACGAAGAGCTGCGGCCCACGCTCGTGGCGGGCAACACCCTCTACGAGAACGACTTCTTCGGCAACGACGTGCTCGGCAACAAGTTCACCTATCCGCTGCCGGCGATGCAAGCCGGCGACCGGCTGGTCTTCACGGCCGCGGGCGCGTACACGATGACGAACTCGCGGCGCTTCAACCGGCTGCCGCTGCCCGCCGAGTTCACGCTGCACGCCGGCGAGATCGAGGCGCTGTGACGGCCGCGGTGACCACCGAGACGGTCCACGCGCTCGCGATCGAACGAGACCTGCTGGTGACGATGGCCACGCTCGCCGCCGAGCAACAGGACGTCGACTCCGACGACTGGACCTCGCTGGCGGCGGACATCCGCGGCATCGCACCGGACGCCGCGGACGAGCTCGCGACCGAGACCGGCCTCGTCGCCGCCGCCTGCCGGATCCGCACCCTGCTGCTGCGGCGCGGCCGGCGCCTGGAGGAAGCGGCCGAACGCTCGCCGGACTTGTCCCTGGCGCGGGTCCTGCCCGGCGGAGACGCGCTTCGGTACAGCTACGAGCGCAATCTGCCCACCGAGACGATCGAGCGGAAGATCGCGTCGCGGGCTGCCACGCTGCCCCAGGGCTGGGAGCGGCGCACTGTGGCGTTCAGCAGCGGCATGGCCGCGATCACCAACGTGCTGCACTCGATCGCGTATCTGCTCGCGCCCACCGAGGCGCGGCCGCTGCGTATCGGCTTCTGGGGCGATTACTTCGAGACCGACCTGGCACTGGAGTACGTGTCCAGCACGATCGTGCGGCCGTGCAAACTCGGGCCGGACGAGTTGGCCCGCGCCTGGGACGGTACCCGGACGCTCGACGTGGTACTCATCGAGCCGACCCGCTACAACTGGACGCTCGACGCCGTCGACGCGTCCGCTCTGGTCAACGGCTGGCGCCGCGGCCCCGGCCGGGTGCCGGTGATCGTCCTCGACACGACCCTGACGTCCCCGGCGTGGCCGACCGCCGCGGTGCTCGACGCGCTCGTGACGTCCGGCGGCGCCCCGCTGGTGATCGAGGTCAGATCCGGGCTGAAACTCGATCAGCAGGGTCTGGAGCTGGCCAACCTCGGCATCGTCGAGATCTTCCAGCACGAGCGCTCGATCAATCCGGAACTGACCGCCTCCCGGGTCGAGGAGGTGTGCCGGCTCGCGCGCGGAACCGCCGGTACCAGCCTGCCGCTCGCCTCGTCCGCGGCGCTGGACGCACCGTTCATCCTGAACGAGCGCTGGACCCGTCTGCACAGCGGTCGGATGTTCCAGCACAACGCTTGGTTCGCCGAGCGGCTCGCCGAGCGGCTCGCCGAGGAGGGCGCCGATCGGGGCTTGTTCTCCGCGATCGCGCACCCGGCCTTGGGTTCGGGTGGCAGCCGCGCGGTCAGTCCGTTCACTGTGCTGCATCTGCGCGAGGACGGCCTGGACAATCATGGGATGCTGCTGGCCGTCATCCGGCACGAAGTGGCCCGGCGCGGACTCCACGCCGTCCACGGCTCCAGCTTCGGGTTCCGGACCACCCGGTTCGAGACCATCGTTCCCCGCAAATCACGAGGTGCAGGGTTGTTCAAAGTGGCCGCGGGCGCGCGCGGCGGGCCGTCGTTGAACCGGTTCACCGATCTCCTGACCGAGATCGGCCGATTCCCATCGATGGCAGCCCTGCGCGACGCCTACGACGTGACCCCGGTGCGGCTGGCATGAGCGAGAACGTCTCCGCCACAGCCCTGCGCGACATCGTCGGCACCGCGACCCGCCGGGAGCGCCGGAGCCTGGCCCGGTTCACGACGCTGGCGCTGACCGGAGGCGCCGCCGAGGCCTCGATCCCGTGGCTCGTCGGCGCGGTCCTGGACGCCGCGCTCAGCGCGCACACCAGCCGCCTGTCCGCCGGCATCGCCGCGATGGCTGCCGCGATCGCGGTGGGCATCGCCTCGAACGTGACCCGGCACGTGATCGCCGCCCGGCTCAAGGTGCGGGTCAGCGCGGAGCTGCGCCGCCGCGTCGGGGACCGGATAGCCGGCGCGCCGCACGAGGTCGCCGCACACATTCCGGCCGCGCAGGTCGCGACGGTGGTCTCCTTCGACGTCGACCGCATGGCCGCCTTCCTGATCGCCCGGATCCGGCTGCTCGCGGCGGTGGTGAGCATGCTGATCGTCGCGACGTATCTGGCGTGGATCTCACCGGTCATCGCGGTCGTGGTGTTCATCGGCGTGCCTGTGTTCATGTGGCTCGCCGCGCGGATCGCCGCGCCGCTGGAGGAGCGCCAGGACCGACACCGCGAGCTGCTGGGCTCGGTCGTGGCGCTCAGCTCCGACATCGGGCTCGGCCTGCGCGTGGTGCGCGGCCTGGGATCGACCGAGATCATGCGGGCCCGGTTCGCCGAGGCGTCGAAGGCGACCGAGCGCGCCGGCATCGAGGTCGCCAAGACCCAGGCGCTTCTGCTGACCTCGGGCGCGGTCCTGCCCGGCATCCTGCTCACCGGCCTGGTCTGGTTCGGCAGCCACCTCGCCTCGTCCGGCTCGTTCGCGCCCGGCAGCTTGGTCACGTTCTACGCGGCCGCGGCGTATCTTGTCGCGCCGATCACCACGGCCGCCGGGTTCGGCGACGCGCGCAGCAGCGCGCGAGTGGCCGCGAAGCGGATCGAGGCCGTGCTGTCCGTGCCGGAGTCGCCCTGGACCGGTACGGAGACGCCGGTGCCCGTCGAGGACGATCTCGTGGACGGCTCGACGCGGCTCCGGGTCCGCGCCGGAGCGTTCAGCGTCGTGTCGGTCGACGGCACCGAGGAATCCGAGCAGCTCGGACGGCGCCTGGCCGGCTTGGCCTTCTCCGGCGACGATGACGGCGACGGCAGCGCCGACGTCACGCTGGGCGGCCGGCCCTTGACCGGCTTCGACCGCGACGCCCTGCGCCAAGCGGTCCGCTATCACGGCCCGCGCTCGACGATCTTCTCCGGCACCGTCCGGGACGCACTCGACCCGGCCGGCCGGCACAGCGCCGAGGAACTCGACGTCGCCATGCGGGTCGCCGCGGCGGACGACGTCGTCGAACGGCTCGGCGACGGCCTGCAGACCCAGATCGACGCCGACGGGCGCAGCGTCTCCGGCGGCCAGCGGCAACGGCTCTCGCTGGCCCGCTCCATCCTCGGCGACCCGCCGGTGCTGATCCTGGTCGAACCGACGACCGCGCTGGACGCGGTCACCGAGATCGAGGTCGCCCGCCGGATCGCGGCCCACCGCAACGGCCGCACGACGCTCGTCGTGTCGCGCAGCGGAGCGTTCCGAGCCGTCGCCGACCATGTCCTCACCACGGCGGCGGTGTCCGATGTCTGATCCGGCCGTCACGCTGCCGATCGCCGACCCGGCCACCGTGCGCCGGCGCGTCCGCGATCTCGTCGGCCGATTCCGGGGCCGCCTGGCCGCGATCGTGGTCCTGCACGCCGCCGCGACCGCGTGCGGCCTGATCCCGCCCCTCGTGCTCGGCACCATCGTCAACCGGATCGCAGCCCGCCACAGCATCGATCTCACCGCCTCCATCGCGCTGATCGCCGGTGCGCTCACGCTCAGCGCCGTGCTCGGCTTCACCGCCGCGAAATGGTCGTTCACCCTCGGCGAGCGGATCTTCTCGGTGCTGCGGATGGACTTCCTCGGCGGCCTGCTCGGGATGCCGCTGCGCACCGTCGAGACCATCGACCCCGGCGAGATCCTGTCGCGCTCGACCTCCGACATGGAGGCACTCCAGGAAGTCACTCGGACCGGCGTCCCGGAGACGATCACCGGGGCGGTCACGACCGCGATGACGGTCGGCTTCGCGTTCTTCGTCAACCCGCTGGTCGCGTTGGGCTGTCTTGTCGGGATCCCGCCGATCGTGATCTCGACGCGCTGGTACGTGCGGCACGCGACCGCCGCCTACGCCGACGACCTGGCTGCGCGCGCGGCGGTGTCCGGAGCCGTCACCGAGACCGTCCGCGGCCACGACGTGGTGTCCGCCCTGCGGCTCAACGGCCGGCGCAAGCGCACCATCCACGACCGGATAGACCGGTCCGTGGAGACGGCCGCGGTGCCGATCCGGCTGGAGCAGCGCTGGTTCCCGGCGGCGCAGACCGGATACCACCTGCCGCTCCTGGTTGTCGTCGGCTGGGGCGCGTGGCTCATCACCAACGGGCACGCGAACGTCGGCGAGGTCGCGGCGATCGCCTTGTACATGCGCGCGATCCTCACGCCGCTCGACGATCTCATCTACTGGTTCGGCGAGGCACAGCCGGCGAAGGCGGCGCTCGGCCGCATTCTCGGTGTCACGGCTGCGGAATCCGGCGGCCGCCAGGAGCAGGCCGACCCGCAGGTGCCGCCTGGCACCGTGCGCGTCGATGCCATGTCCTTCGGCTACCGCGACGGCGTGCCGGTTCTGGACAAGATCGACTTCGCTGTCGCGCGCGGCGAACGCGTCTGCGTCGTCGGAGAGTCCGGCGCCGGGAAGACCACGCTGGCCATGCTGCTCAGCGGGATCCTCACCCCGACCGAGGGCCGGGTGTCGGCCGGTGGCGATGTCGTGCTGGTGGCGCAGGAAGACCACGTCTTCCACGGCACTGTCCGGGACAACCTGACGCTCGGGCGCGGCGACGCCACCGACGAGGACATACACCGGTCCTTGCACGCCGCCGACGCCGACGGCTGGGTACTCGCCCTGGACGACGGCCTCGACACGGCGCTCGGCGAGGACGCGTACGGACCGACTCCGGCGCAGGCCCGGCAGCTGGCGCTGGCCCGGCTGTTCCTGAAGCGGCCGGACGTGCTCGTCCTGGACGAGGCGACCGCCGGCCTGTCCGACCTGGAGTCGCAGCGATTCGAGTCGATGCTCCCCGTGGTCCTGGCCGGCACGACGGTGATCCAGGTCGCGCACGACCTGGCGACCGCCGAGCGCAGTGACCGCGTCATGGTCCTGGCCGACGGCCGGGTGGCCGAGTCCGGAAGCCACCACGACCTCGTCGAGGCCGGCGGCGTGTACGCGCGCCTGTGGGCGGCCTGGCAGTCCACCGCCGAGGTACAGGCGTGACCGGCGACGGCGCACTCATGATCGCGCCCGGCGCGACCCGGCGTGACACATCCGGCGACAGCGCGGACCTCGTCTGGCCGGACGACGGCCGGCGCGTGAGGCTCGGCCGTGCGGCGCTGGCGTTGATGTCGCAGTTCGCTGTCCCGGCGACCGTCGAAGCGGTCACGCAGCGGCTGGAGCGCGCGACGCCGGGCAGCGCGGAGGCCGTGCGCCGGGCCATCGGCAGCCTGGTCGACGCCGGTGTGCTGTGCGAATACGGGCTGCGGAGCCCGTCATCGCCGGCCACTGCGCCAGGGCTGTTCGACGCTCCGGTCGTGAGCGTCGCCGAGGCGGTGAACTCCGGCGCCGACTTCGTCGTGATCGGCGCGCCGTACGACCACGGTGCCACCTACCGGCCCGGATCGCGGTTCGCGCCCGCGAGCCTTAGGCGGGCGAGTCCCACGGTGTTCCGGCTCGCCTCCGACCGCGCCGGTATGTACGACGCCGAGCTCGACGCCAGGCTGCTCGCCGGCGTCGGCATCGCCGACATCGGGGATCTGGCCGGTACACCGGGTGCCCTCGGCCAGGACATCCTCGACGGCGTGCAGGACGTCGTCGCGCTCGTGGCGGGCAATGCCCAGGTGCCGGTCGTGCTCGGCGGCGACCATTCGATCACGCTCCGGGTGATCGACGGTCTGGCCGAACAGCACGAGCGCATCGGGGTGCTGCATTTCGATGCTCATCACGACTACGGCCAGGTGCGCGAGGGCGAGCGGATCAACGTGCACCACGGCAACTTCCTCGACTGGGTCGTCGGCAATCCCGCGGTGGAGTGCGTCGCGCAGTTCGGCATCCGGCAGCTGACGCCGAACCCACCGGAGAGTTCGCCGAAGCTGCGCCGGTGGCCCGGTCTGTCCGTGGCCGGCGCCGACATCGACGACATCGTCCGGCAGCTTCCCGGCGGCCTCGTGTGGCACCTCACGTTCGACGTCGACGTACTCGATCCTTCCGTGATGCCCTCGACCGGCACGATCCTGCCCGGCGGCTACACCTACCGGCAGGCCGTGGCGACCGTCACCGCGCTGTGCCGAAGCCTGCCGGTTGTGGCGATCGACGTCGTGGAGTACCTCCCCGACGCCAGTGAAGCGCCCGCCATCACGGTCGCCGGGCTCCTCGCCCGCATAATGCACCACGTCGCGGCGGCAAGGGGACAGCGATGACCAAGGTCGAACAGCTCACCTACGAACAGATGCCGGCGCTCCGGGACGCACTCACCCGGCACGGCGCGGGCGGTCTGGACGGCGTGGACGGACAGCGGATGTCCGTGATCACCCAGGCTCTCAAGGCCGACGCCATCGCGCTGGCCTGGTCCGACGCCGGCGAGGTGGTCGGGTACACGGCCAACCGCCACGACACCGGAGGCGGCTTCGAGCTCGTCGAGTGCGCCGGCGAGGTCTTCGCGCCCTGGCGCGGGCAGGGCCACGGCGGGGCGCTGATCGACTGGGCGATCGCCGAGGCGGGACGCGGCGCACAGTCGGACATGGTCGAAATCGTCGTCGACTCGCTCGGCATCGGCGATGCCCTGGCTGCGATGCTCACCGAACGCGGCTTCACCGCCTCGCAGTTCGTCGAGCTGACGGCGCCGGTCAAGGTCGGCGGACCGCAAGAGAGCGGGATCTGGCTGGAACCGATGGGCCAGAACCACATCGGCGAGGTGACCTCCCTGTACCAGCGGGCGTCGCGGCCGGAGCCGCTGGCGCGCGGAGGCGACGCCGCCATTGTCACGGTGCTGCGCCACCCCTACCTTGAGCGGGCCTTTTGTTTCGTGGCCCGCGAGGCCGGAACCGGCGCGACGGTCGGATTCGTTCTATCGCTGGTCTGGCCGGACTCGCCCACGGATCTGTGGATCGAAACGATCTGCGTCGACCCGGAGCGGGGCGAGCCGGAGTTCGTCAGCGACATCGCCGCCGAGGTGCTCCGCCGCGCCGCCACACGATTCGCCACAGCCAGCATGGGCACGAGTGAGCCAATGGCCGAGGTGCTGTCGGACGCCGGATTCACGCGCCGGCGTACGTGGGCGCGGCATTCCCTGCTGCTGTGGGGATGAGAATCCGGGTTCGGCGATCAGGCACCGTAGACAGGCCGTGCCCGCATTCCATGAAACGCTGCGCAGCCGCGTGACGCGGGGCAGGTCGCGATCCGGGACGAGCCATCGGCACGAAACGCCACCAGGCATTCACCACAAGCACTCTGCCGCAAGTGAGCTGAGCAAGGATATGGAGGCATTCAGTCCGCCACAAAACGGCCCTGACCAGTAGGTGAGCACCTTCGTCGACCGATTGGGGAAAGCACGGACACCACGCGATGGAGCCGTGGGCGTTCAGACGGCTAATCCTAAAAGCCCACTCTGACCTGCGGTTTTACTTGTAGGACAACTTGGGTGGAGCCAAGGGGACTCGAACCCCTAACCCCCTGCTTGCAAAGCAGGTGCGCTACCAATTGCGCCATGGCCCCGTTAGAGCGGTCCGCCTCCCTGAATCCGGAAGGCGGACCGTTGCCCCGGCTCTAGCTGCCGAGGAAGCCGGATGAGCAGTTCTCAGGCCGAAGGGACCGGGTCGGTCGCCTCGGTCCAGAGGTCCTGCTCCGACTTGTCGGACTGGACCTGCCGGTAGACCAGCAGACCGCCGATGGCAGCCACAACGAGCAGAAGCAGTTTCTTCACGTGGCCACCTCCCTTCTAGTAGACGTCTGTGCCCCCGAGCTTAACAGGAGCGGGGCCTATAGGAGCTGTGAGCAGTACTACGCAAAAGTGCGGAGCTGTTCCACTCGTCCCGGGTACGGATGTCTACGCGCCCTGTCCAGAGCCTGGCCCCGAGGTGCGGTAGAGAGCCGTCCCATGGCGGCGCCTGGCCACGACGGGGAGAGAAAGCCCAGGTCAGACGCCATCCCCGACGCGACAGCCACCCGGCAAGCCCCGACCGGGATCGCGTGGGGAGGGAGTACGCGATCCCGGCCGAGCCCACCGGACGCAGACCCCGGCCGAGCCGACACAGCCCGGGCGAGCCGGGACGCGCCGAGCCCGAACGGAGACACGCCGAGCGAGAGCCGGCCCCTAAGGCCGAGCGTAAGAAACCAGCGGCATGGAACTCACCGCGACGATCTCCACCGAAGAGCCCGGATGCGGCGCGTGGATCACCATGCCGTTGCCGATGTACAGCCCGACATGGTCCACATAGCTGCTGTTCCCATAAAAGAACACCAGGTCACCGGGCTGCGCCGAGGACCCCGGAACCGCCGGCAGCCCCTGCATCTGCGCCGTGGCCGTCCGCGGGATCGACACCCCGGCCGCCTTCCAGGCCGCCTGCGTCAGCCCCGAGCAGTCGTACCCGCCCGGGCCGGTCGCTCCGAAGATGTACGGCTTGCCTATCTGCGCCTGGGCGAACGCCACCGCCGCGGCGGCACGCCCGGACACCGACGGGATCGTCACCTTCGTCGTCCCGGTCGAGGTGGTCGACCCCGACGACGTCGAATGCTGCGAAGCCGTCTGAGCCGCCGCCAAAGACGCGGCGCGCTGCCGGTCCTGCTCGGCCTGCAGCTCGGCGCGCTGCTTCGCCTGCAGCGAGTTCAGCAGCGCCTGCGCCTTGGCGACGTCGCCGTCGTACTGCTTCTTGGTCGCCTCGGCGGCCTTGGTCTGCGCGTCGAGCAGCTGCATCTTGTCGGCGGCGTCCTTGGCCTTCACGGCCAGGTCCGCCTTCTGCCGCGCCAAGAGCGACAGCGTGTCGGCGTTGTTGGCCCGGACCCGGTCGACGGTGGCCGACATCGTCAGCATGGTCGAGGGGTTGGCCTGCATCATGAGCTGCAGCTGGGGGTCGATGCCGCCGTTGCGGTACTGCTCGGCGGCCAGCCCGCCGAGGCGGGTCTTGGTCTGCGCCATGTTTTCCTGCTCGGCGGTGATCTGCCGATTGATGCCGTCGACCTGCTGCTGCAGCTTGGCCTCGGCGTCATGCGCGGCGTTGTAGGCCTCGTCGGCATGGGCGGCCTGCTGGTACAGCTTGTTCAGCTGGTCGTTGACCTGGGCGATCGTGGGCTGCGGGTCGGCGTTGGCGACGCTGGGCACCAGGACCATGGTGCCCGCCGCGGCCGCGCCGAGAGCGAGCTTGGTGTACTTCGGGGCACGCGGACGACGATGTCGGGCATTGACAGTCATGCGAGCTTCTGGGCTCCGTCTCCTCCTTGTCCGCCTACCGGGTTAGCTGACGGATTCGGACTGAAGAAGTAGCCCTACGGTCGCACGCACACTCACGACGGCGAGTGCACGCCGACCGATTCACCCCACTGGCGCCACCCTCGCGTAAAGCGTGGGCAACGCCGACGAACCTGGTTCCCCGGCTCCGCGAGGTACGCGGATTCGGCGGTGCCCCGACGCCCGGAACCTGCTGGCCCGTTGGGAGCGGCGAAGCTCTGTGGACGTTAGTCACCGGCAGCCTGGCTAACAAGCGACAAGTCCATGATTCGTTCAGCGAACGCTTAGACACCCGCCACTGTCCGGGCAGGATCAAGGACGCGCAGTGAACGCGAAGGAAGGCCCAGACGCTCCCGTTTCGGGTGCGACCTGGGCCTGGGAGACAGATGTCCGGTTAGCGGAAAAAGCGAATCCTGCGACGTTTGCTGCCCGACGTTGTGACGTCCGTCTCAAACGCGCGCTCGCCCTTGTCGTCCCGGAACACCTTCACCGGGAGCATGGCGGCGTTCACAGGATGTGCCTTGTCGTCATCCGCGGGACTCTTCACGGACACCGGAGGCATGACGATCTCGACCGGTTCGCCGTTCATGTCCGGCAGGACGGCCCCGACGATGCGGACCTCCTGCGGATCCTTCGGACCGGACTTGGCGCCCGGACCGTACAACAGGTTGCTGATTTCCAGCCAGGTCTCCTCGACGTGCGAGATGAAGTCCAGACCGCGCCGGCCCAGCGGGGCGTCACCCACCGCCTTGGCGTTGAAGCGGCCGTACCCCAGGATCCGGCCCAGCAGGTCCCGCTCCACGCGCATGTCGTTGACCTTGCCCAACGGCAGCGCGTCGAAGGACCGGGTGATCACGCCGTGGGTGTGCAGGATCCGCTTGTTGGTGACGATCAACAGGTCCTGGTTCCACACCGCGAGGTTCCAGGACATGTACAGGGCCGCTATGCCCGCCACCGCCCACGCCCCCAGCCGCAGCTTGCCGGCGTCGGGAGCGGAGAAGATGTCTATGCCCATGGCGGCGATCGCCAGCGCGACCGCGATCAGCACCGGGATGATGACCGCGGCCAGATGATGTCGCACCGCTATGACCAGACGCTCGCCCGGCACGAGGTACCGCTTCGCGCGGTCCTCGAGCTCGGGCCGGAGCAACATCCGGCCATACAGCGGCGGTGAAGAGTCGGACACGTCGGGTTACCGTCTCGCCGATCAGCTCGCGACCAGGTTGTGGAACGTGTCGCCGAGCGTCTTGCCGACGCTGGCCACCCAGTTCAACGCACCCTGGACCAGGTTGCCTGCGCCCCCCGGGTTCTGGACCACGAAATAGATCAGGAAGAGCACGATGCCCCACTGCACGGCCGGCTTGAGTTTCACGTCAGATCCCCTTCATCTGGACGGTCGAGGTGCCGCGCGACCGGTATCAGCATCATGCGAAGCGTTCCCGGTTCACTCCTACCTAACAGCTTCCCCACTGTGTCAAAGCCTAGCCGGGGTAACCGGGTTGGATGTGGTCCAGCGCCAAGGCAGGCGATAACGACTCAGTGGACTTCTGTGGCAGGAGGCACACAAAGGCAGCATTCCCCGGCTAGGTTGATCGCATGCAGATCGGTGTCTTGACCGAAACCGCCCCTTTTGAGCGCCGTGTGGCGCTCACCGCCGAGTCCGCGGGACGCCTGATCGCGGCTGGTCACAGCGTGTACGTCCAATCCGGCGCCGGCGATGCCGCGGCCGAGGACGACGACGCATACCGCGCCGCGGGCGCCATGATCGCGAAAAGCTCAGAAGAAATCTTGGGAAACATCGATCTCTTAACCGCTGTCGGACAGCTCGATCAGCAGACCGCGGCCAAGCTCAAGCCCGGAACCGCGGTGATCGGCCTGTCCTCCCCCAAGGACGGCCGCGGCCCGGCCGGCGTCCTGGTCGACCGGCACGCCAGCTTCTTCGCCCTGGAACTGCTGCCCCGGATCACGCGCGCCCAGTCCATGGATGCCTTGTCCTCGCAGGCCATGGTGGCCGGCTACCGCGCCGGCCTGATCGCGGCCGAACGGCTGCCGCGCTTCTTCCCTCTGCTGATGACGGCGGCCGGCACGGTGCCGCCGGCGAAGGTCGTCGTCCTGGGCGCCGGTGTGGCCGGATTGCAGGCGATCGCCACGGCCAAGCGGCTCGGCGCGGTCGTGGAGGCATACGACGTCCGCGCCGCGGCGGCCGAGGAGATCCGCTCGCTGGGCGCCAAGTCGATCACGTTGGACATCGAAAGTCAGACGTCGGCCAGCGGCGGCTACGCCAGCGAGCAGGCCGCCGACACGGCCGACCGGCAACGCAAGGCCCTGACTCCCTACGTGGCCGCCGCCGACGCGGTGATCACCACCGCCGCGGTCCCGGGCCGTCCGGCCCCGCTGCTGGTGACCGCGGAGATGGTCGAGAAGATGCGGCCGGGCTCGGT
>Ga0068855_100001205_pt1 | contig 32157 bp, 28 predicted proteins | sample KBSCornC52_FD_66592 | JGI IMG/M metagenome (GOLD analysis project Ga0068855, IMG submission 66592) | Corn rhizosphere microbial communities from Kellogg Biological Station, Michigan, USA - KBS Corn C5-2 | ecosystem: Host-associated > Plants > Roots > Rhizosphere > Soil ...
GAAGCTGCTGGCGGCTGAAAAGCCGCACGGTACGCTGGAGATCCGGCCCGTGGCCGTTTTCAATCCGGTCGGTCTCTCCGATCACCCGGCCAATAGCCCGGCCAAACATCCGAACAATAGCCCGACCAATGTCCCGGGTGGCGTGCGATGACGGACATGGCTTGGATCGATGCGGCGCTGACGGCTGCGCGTCCACAGGTGCTCGGCGCATTGCTGCGTTATTTCCGCACACTCGATGCGGCGGAAGACGCTTATCAGGAGGCCTGCCTGCGCGCGCTGAAGAACTGGCCGGTCAAAGGGCCACCGCGCGACCCGGCCGCATGGCTCATCTTTGTGGGGCGGAATTTCGCGCTCGATGAAGTCAGGCGTCGTAGCAAGCATACCGAGCTGCCGGAGGACGAGGAGATCGGCATCGGCGAGCCCGAAGACGTTCAGGAACAGCTCGCCGAGCGGCTCGATGCTTCCCACTATCGGGATGACATCCTGCGCCTGCTGTTCGTCTGTTGCCATCCGGAGCTGCCCGCGGCCCAACAGATCGCGCTCGCGTTGCGCATCGTCTCGGGACTCACGGTGAAGGAGGTCGCGCGCGCCTTTCTCGTGAGCGAGAGCGCGATGGAGCAGCGTATCACGCGAGCGAAGGCCCGCATCTCCGCCGCGGATATCGCCTTCGACACCCCGGGAGCCCCGGAGCGCGCTGCCCGCCTCACGGCGGTATCCACGATGATCTACCTGATTTTCAATGAAGGATACTCCGCAAGTGGTGGTAACGCGCACGTGCGCATCCCGCTCTGCGAGGAGGCTATCCGCCTGAGCCGCCTGTTGCTGCGCCTCTTTCCGAGCGAACCGGAGATCATGGGGCTCACCGCCCTGTTACTACTCCAACATGCCCGTGTGCCCGCGCGGTTGGACGCGGAAAACAACATCGTGCTGTTGGAGGACCAGGATCGCAGCCTCTGGCAGCGCGATCTGATTGGCGAAGGGCTGGCGTTGGTTGAAAAGGCTCTGCGGCATCGGCGCCCCGGACCCTATCAGCTGCAAGCTGCGATCGCTGCCGTGCACTCCCAGGCGGCACGGGCAGCAGACACGGACTGGACCGAGATTGACCAGCTGTACACGGTTCTAGAGACGCTGCAGCCCTCGCCGGTGGTCACACTCAACCACGCGGTCGCCGTCTCGAAGCTGAGGGGACCGGCCGAAGCGTTGGCCATGATCGAGCCGCTGGCGGGACAGCTCAGCGGCTATTTCTATTTCTTCGGGCTGAAGGGGGCACTGCTGATCCAACTCAACCGCCCCGAAGAGGCCCGTACGGCGTTCAACCGAGCCATCGCCCTCGCCAACACTGCGGCGGAAGCCGCGCATATCCGGCTGCACCTGGACCGGTTGCAGCACGATACTGGCGGGGGGACTCCGTGCTGACGGGTCGGCGTCAGAAAGTCACGGCGTCGGTGTTGCTGCCGCACAAAACAACACCAACGCGCTCTCCAGCCGCCGGCCGATAGACACCGCTCAGGAGGGCTGCGAAGGCGGCGGCCCCGCCGGGCTCAGCGGCAAGTCGCAGGACGCGCCACAAGGCCTGCTGAGCGGCGCGAATGGCATCGTCTTCGACGAGCACGGCGCGGTCGACAAACCGCTGCGCGAGGGGAAACATCAATTCGCCGACACGTCGGGGCGCGAGGGAATCAGCGGCGATACCGCCGGCTTCTGCATCGACGGGATGCCCGGCTTCGAGCGCGCGGTAGAGCGTGGGAGCCGCTCGCGGCTCGACAGCGATCAATCGGGTGCGGCCTTCGAACCACGCGGCCATGCCGCCAATCAGGCCGCCGCCACCTACAGCGACGAGCACGGTATCCAGGCCGTTCAGGTTGGGCGCCGGAGATGATGCGGGCGCTGCGGGGGTCTCGAGCGCGCAGGGAGCGTCGAGCCCGGCGTAGATGTCAGGGCCACCGCGAGTATCGAGCCCACCGCGAGGGTCGAGGCCGCCGCGAGCATCGGGCCCGCCGCCAGCATCGAGGCCGCCACGAGTATCGAGCCCGCCGCGAGTATCGAGGCCGCCGCGAGCAGCTGGCCAGCACTGGCGCTCCATCTCCAACGCCACGGTGCCCTGCCCGAGGAGCGTCTCTAGCTGATCGTACGCGTGGACTTCGCGCGCGCCCGAGTGCGCGGCGTATTCGCGGCTCGCGGCGAGCGCGTCGGCGTAGCGCTCGCCTGTGATGACCAGCTCCGCTCCCATTTCGCGAATCCGCTCGCGCTTGGTCGCCGCGGACACACCCGGGACGAAGATCTTCGCGCGGACACCGAGCTTACGGGCCGCGAACGCAACGGCGAGACCGTGATTACCGCCTGAGGCGGCGACCACGCCAGCCGGCGGTACGGGCCGCGAGAGCAGGCTGGCCAAGGCGCCGCGCGGCTTGAACGAGCCGGTATGCTGTAGCAGCTCGAGCTTGAAAAGCAGTGGACTGGCGGAAAGGCCAAAATCGGCCCCGTCCACCTCGATGACGGGTGTGCGCCGCACGTGCGAGCGAATCTGCTCGTAGGTGGCCGCAATCGCCCTTTTGCTCACCGCGGTTGTTTCCATCTGGCGCCTACCGGCCTGCTTTGCCGCCCGCTGATATTATCCGACCGGCGCGGTGCCGCGTCCCTGACTGGCTGAGGTTTAACGGTGAATGGCGTTCTAAGTGCGTTCCTGCTGACATTCGCGGGTCTCTTTCCGATCGTGAACCCGTTCGAGGCGGCGCCATTCTTTCTCAGCCTCACCGCCGGGTTGTCTTCGGCAGAGCGCACCTTGCTCGCGCGCAAAGCCGCTACCAACGGTTTCGCGCTGCTGTTGGGGTCCATGGTGCTGGGCCCCTGGTTGCTGGAGTTTTTCGGCATCGAGTTGCCGGTGGTCCGGATCGCCGGCGGACTGGTGGTCACCGCGCTCGGCTGGAAGCTGCTGTCGCAGGAGAGTTGGTCCGACCACGGCTCCACGGGCATGCAGCCGGGTGCCGAGCGCAAGGTTGGCAGCTTCTATCCGCTCACCATGCCCCTCACGGTTGGGCCGGGGTCAATGTCGGTAGCGATCACGATCGGTAGTCGTAAGCCTGAAAACGACATTCATCTGACCGAGCTCGCGCTCCATGCGATCGGCGCGCTGGCGGGAGTGGTCGCCATTGCCATCACCATCTACATTGCGTACCGCTTCGCGGAAAGTTTCGCGCGTTTGCTCGGCGAGACGGGATTGGAAGTGATGGTCCGGTTGTCCGCCTTCATCCTCATGTGCATCGGCATCCAGATCATCTGGACCGGCTATAGCGCGCTCACCGGCGTGCACTGAACGCCAGCGCACACTGAACGCCAGCGCACGCCACGCCCCGGCGCTGGCACGCCGGCGCATTACATAACTGGATGTAAACCACCACACCCTTGGCACGTTCATACGCCCGCATGCCCTCGATGGGCGCCGATCACTACATAACGCGGGAGTGTGTCTATGACGCTGAGAAGTCGGTTGTTGCTCTCTGGTCTGCTGTTGATTGCAGCACCGTTCGCGGCCAACGCCGATCTGCCGGGGAAGCATCCTTTCTATCTGCATGCGCTCACTGATCTGCGTGCCGCGCGTTGGATGCTGGAGCACCGCCCGGGCGATGCCGCGGTGAGTGGCCAGGAGGACGTCGCTATCGTCGAGATCGACAAGGCAATTGGCGAGATCAAGAAGGCTGCGATCGATGATGGCAAGGACATTCACGACCATCCGGGGGTGGACCTACCCAACGATCGCCCTGGTCGGCTCCACAAGGCCGCCGAGTTGCTGCGCAAAGTACATGGCGACGTCGCCCGTGAAGAGGATGATCCGGTCACTCGAGGCTTGCGCAACCGCGCAGTGATGCATATCGATGAGGCCCTGCACGCGACCGAGCGCGCGATTGGCGACGTGCGACACGGCCGCTGAATGTGCAGGAGCTGCCGTAAGAAGACTTAAGAGGTAGTGTGCGCCCGAGCTTTCGGGCGCACACTACGGCGGATGTCGACCGCCGTCAGCCCGTCATTAGCCACGGACAAACAGAGCTCTCCCCTCTGGGTCCTGATTCTCTTCACTGTTGTGTCCATGTTCGGTTTTGTAGACCGGATCATCGTTCAAGTTCTGGTGCAGCCGATCAAAGGCGAGTTGCACGTCTCCGACGCCGACATGGGCTTGCTGGGGGGCATGACATTCGCGGTGCTCTACGCGGTGCTCAGTATCCCGATCGCGCGCCTGGCGGAGCGACGCAACCGCATGGCCATCATTTCGATCAGCACGGCGCTGTGGTCTTTGGCGACGGCGGTCTCCGGGCTTGCAACCCAGTTCTCGCAGCTGCTGCTCGCCCGGGTCGGCGTCGGAGTTGGCGAAGCCGCTGGATCTCCCGCGACCGCATCCGTCATTGCCGACTACTTTCCACGCCAGCGACGGGCGTCCGCCATGGCCATCTACGGCCTGGCGATACCTATGGGCGCCCTGCTCGGTGGCTCGGCCGGCGGCTTCATTGCTCTACATTGGGGTTGGCGCGCAGCCTTTGTGATCGTCGGCCTGCCCGGGGCGCTGCTGGCCGTCATGCAATGGCTGACTATCCGCGATCCGGTGCGAGGCCAGAATGATCCCGGCATCGATGTCAGCGCGACCCCACCCTTCGCAGCCGTGCTGCGGCGGTTCCGGGACCGGCCTTCCCTACTCAACATCATTTTCGGCGCGACGCTGGCCACGACTGCCGGTTATGGAGTGAGCTATTTCCTCTCAGCCTATCTGACGCGCCGGTTCGGCCTGGACTACGCGCATGCGGGTCTGGTTTTCGGACTGATCACCGGCATTCCCGCCTCGCTGAGCTTTCTGGCCGGAGGATTTCTGAGCGACTGGGCGGGGCGCCGCCGCGCGTACTGGTACGCGCTGATACCGGCGATCGGCGCGGCACTCTGCGCGCCTTTCTACATTGCCGCCGTGCACGCGGACACCTGGATGATTGCAGCCGCGCTGCTCTCGATCGGTGCCCTCTGTCAGTACGCGTACGTTCCCGCCTGCGCCGCTATCACTCAGAACATGATGGAACCGCGTATGCGCGCTTCGGCGACGGCCGTCACGGGGCTCATCTACACTTTGATCGGTCAAGGGCTCGGACCCCTGTTGGTCGGGGCCAGCAGCGATCACTTCGCCCGCCGCGCCTTCACCGGCCATTTCGACCTGGCCTGTCACACGGCGGTCATTGTCCCCGGCCCGGCTTGCAACCAGGCGGCCACGAGCGGACTCGAGATGGCTCTGACACTGTGGCCACTGCTCTATCTGTGGTCTGGGGTGCATCTCGCCCTGGGCGCTCGTACCCTCGGGCGCGATCTCGCCCGATCAGGGTAAGCCAAACGCCAACAGGACGTTGCCGGGTCGGGCGACGAGCCCGCCGGAGCCCGAGCTCACATAGACCATGCCGTCGACCACGACGGGTCCGGCACTATCCATGCTGCCGCCGTTGGCTTTTACTCCATTGACGGTATCGAAATCCCGGTTGGTGTCGAAGGTCCAGAGGATCGACCCGTCTTTGGTGGCGTAGGCACGCAGCCCGCCATCCATACCACCGGTCAACACGGCCCCGGGAATGGCAGTCAACGGGCCACCCTGCCCGGCGCTACAGCTGCGGGCGATACCACACAGCTTGGTCGGCGGCGGCTTGTCCCACACAGCGTGACCGTCCTCCAGCGCAAGCGCATGCATGCCACCGGCGGTAGGTGTCAGAAGATCGGCAGCGCCCACGAAAGCGCGCTCACCTGCAATGGCGACGCCCCACTGTCCGCCCAATCCGCTGCCCTGGCCAAAGCGTGTTTGCCACAGGACCGCGCCGTCCGCGTCCGGATCGAGCGCCCACGCAACGCCGGACTTCTGCGGAACAACCAACAGATCGCGGCCATGAGCGCGCGCCAAGGCCGGCGGTGCCGATAGATCGAAGTCAGGTCCCAACTGCGATGGACAGGCGGAGTTCAGTCCTTTGTTTTGTTGGCAGCCCAACACCCAGTCGTCGTTGGCGGTCATCTGCCGCGACCACTTGATAGCACCGGTGTTGATGTCGAGTGCGAGCACGGCATCCGTGGTCGGTTGCGGAGGGTCCGCGTAACCGTTACCCGTGGACACGTAGACCAGCCGCCGTTTGCTGTCGATCGTGGGTACCGACCAGATGCCGCCGCCGGCCGGGCCAAATGCCGCAGTGCCATCCCGGCTCGGGGGACGCGGCATGCTTTCCTCCACAGTGTAGGTCTTCCAGATGACCTGGCCGGTGCTGGCATCCAATGACGAGACGCTGCCCCGGAAGGTGCAACACGGATAGCCGGCAAAGCCGCCCATGCCCTCTTCGTTCAACCCCTGCACGGGCACGAACACACGCCCGTTGTCATAGGCCAATGCGCCGGTGATGGCGGCGAAGGCATGCGGATCGAGCTTGGTCGTCCATATCCCGCGTCCGGTCTGCGCATCGACCCCGTACGCGTTGGCTTTCCGATCCCCGAAGAACACCGCGTAACCTGACTCGCCGTCCGACTTGCGATAGCCGCCAACGACGATCGCCGTCGGGATTCCGGCCTGCGCCTTATAGGTCCAGTACCGGCAGCCCGAGCGGGGATTCAGCGCGTAGACGCGGCCGTTCTCACTCGCTGCGAACAACCGCCCACCCACGATGGTGGGTTGTGGCCGCGCGGAGAAGACGTTCGCATAACCGAAAGCCCACTTGAGCTGCAAGCGTGGCAGGTCCGCGGCTGTCAGCTTTGCCTGCGAGTGCGGCTGGAAGCGCAGATTGGCCGGGCCGTTGCCCCAGCCGTTCCAGCTCGGGCTCGCCTGTGGATTGCCCATCACGAGCTGCTCCGTACACAGGTTCGTCTCCGGAGGATCGGGAGGCTCGATCGCGGGCCCGAAGTCACGACCGCTCGCGTAGATGGCGACAGCGCGGCGCTCTTGTGGGCTCAATGAGGCGGCCTGGGCCTGCATCTTGCCTTGGGTGAGGGTGTTGAGAATGGACTCGGGGGCGAACTGCTTCAGCAGCTCGCGGGGCAGTGCACGGATGCCCGGCGTCGCGCCCGGGTTGGCATCGGGCCGCAAGCTCAAATGGCAGTTCGCACAAATGCGCTGAAACACGGCCTCACCGTTCGCCTGCGGCGGCGCCGGCGGGGCCTCCCCCCGTGAAATGGGCGGCGTGCAGATCCCCAGCGCCGCCAGGGTCAGGGCAACTACCCACACTGCTCGCGGTCGACTCACTTTCGCCCAGCCCCTCAAGAAGATCGGCACCCATTCTGGCGAAAGCACACGGGCCAGTGCGCGGCAATGCCTCGCAAGACCGGGTAGCGGACAGCAGCCGACGCACGTCAAACTAGAATCCTGCGCAACCGCTTGCCCGAAGGGAGGAAGACGATTGGAGCCGATCATCTCGATCTCAGGACTCACCAAGACCTACGCGTCCGGCTTCCAGGCGCTAAAAAATATCGATCTCGAGATCCGGCGCGGGGAGATCTTCGCGCTGCTGGGTCCGAACGGGGCCGGCAAAACGACACTCATCGGTGTCATCTGCGGCATCGTGAATCCGACCAGTGGACGCATCCTCGCTGACGGACACGACATCATTCGCGACTTCCGTGCGGCTCGCTCGGCCATCGGGCTGGTGCCGCAGGAGCTCACCACGGACATGTTCGAGACCGTGTGGGATACGGTCAACTTCAGCCGCGGCTTGTTTGGGAAGGCGCCCAATCCCGCCTATCTCGAGAAGGTGCTGCGCGATCTGTCGCTATGGGACAAGCGGTCGTCCAAGATAATGACCCTGTCAGGCGGCATGAAGCGTCGGGTGATGATTGCCAAGGCGCTCTCCCACGAGCCGCAGATCCTGTTTCTCGACGAGCCCACCGCCGGCGTGGACGTCGAGTTGCGGCGTGCCATGTGGGACCAGGTCCGCGTTTTGCGCGAAAACGGCGTCACCATCATCCTGACCACGCACTACATCGAGGAAGCCGAGGGAATGGCGGATCGCATCGGGGTAATCAGCAAAGGCGAGATCATTCTGGTCGAGGAAAAGGCGGCCTTGATGGCGAAGCTCGGCGAGAAGAAACTCACATTGCATCTGAAAAAACCACTGCCCGCGCTGCCCACGCCATTGGCGTCGGATCCGCGGCTGCAACTTTCGGATGAGGGCCACCACCTGATCTACACCTTCGACGCGCAGAGCGATCGCACCGGGATCGCAGGTCTCCTGCGCCGCCTTGCGGAGCACGAGATCGATTTCAAGGACCTGCAGACGAGCGAGAGCTCGCTGGAGGAGATTTTTGTCAGCCTCGTGAGGTCGCGCCCATGAATGTCTACGCGGTCCGCGCGATCTATTCGTTCGAGCTGGCGCGCACCTGGCGGACGTTGATGCAAAGCATCGCCTCGCCGGTGATCTCGACATCGCTGTATTTCATCGTGTTCGGAGCGGCCATCGGCTCGCGCATGACCGCGATCGATGGCGTGAGTTACGGCGCCTTCATCGTGCCGGGCCTCATCATGCTCTCAATTCTGACGGAGAGCGTGTCCAACGCCTCCTTCGGGATCTACATGCCGAAGTTCGCCGGCACCATCTACGAGGTGCTGTCGGCGCCGATCTCCGTCTACGAGATCGTGACCGGTTATGTTGGTGCCGCCGCGACCAAGTCGGTGATCCTCGGCACCATCATTTTGATCACGGCACGCCTGTTTGTTCCCTTCACGGTCGCGCACCCCGGCTGGATGGCGGTTTTCCTGGTGCTCACCTCCGTTACGTTCAGCTTTCTCGGCTTCATCATCGGTGTCTGGGCCGATGGCTGGGAGAAGCTGCAGACCGTGCCGATGTTGATCGTGACACCGCTCACCTTCCTGGGGGGCAGCTTTTACTCCATCGGCATGCTCCCGCCGCTGTGGCAAAAGGTCGCACTCTTCAACCCGGTCGTTTATCTCGTGAGCTCGTTCCGTTGGAGCTTCTACGGGGTCTCGGACGTCAATGTCGTCATCAGTTTCGGTATGACACTGGTGTTCTTGGCACTCTGCATCGTGACCGTTGCATGGATCTTCCGTACCGGCTACAAGTTGAAGGCCTGATGCAAGATGGCGGGGTAAGCGCGACCTCGGCTTTAACGCTCTATGCCTCGCACACCCCGGCTGGCGAGGTCCGCCAGAAACGCTTCCTTCTCTCGTGGTGAAACGAGCAACACGCGCCCTGCCCCGAATTCGACGCGCAGACGATCGAAAGACAAGGCCGGGCCAGAGTGCGTCTCGCGCGTCGACCTCACGGAGCGGATCTCCCTCAGAGGGATCGTCCAGCGGAAGGGCCCGCTATGCGCTACCAGGGAGCTGGCATCGATGACGTAGTAAGTTCCAAGGAGCGTCCAGACACACAAGGAGAGGCAAAGTAAACCCACGACATGCAACGCGAACGCGGTACCATGCAATGGATCGGGAAGGCTGGCGCCCGCCAGAACCAGCACCAGCGCGGCAAGCGCGATCACCACGCCGATTTTGCCATCGACCCTCGAGCGGTACGTATGCTGCATATAGCTCCAAATCTGGCGGCCTGCGGGACAGTTGGGCGGAGCCTTGACCAAGGAACCCCCCCGGGGGGCCTGACGTTTCTATCTCACCCATGACCGTTCTCCGCGTCAATCATAAGACGACCTACGTTTACGCCAAACCGGTCGAGTTCGGGGAGCATCGTCTCATGTCTCGCCCGCGGGACAGCCATGACCTGCGCTTGCTCGACACGACACTGGTGATCGATCCGGCCGCGAGCTCGATACGCTGGATGCACGACGTATTCGGCAATTCCATCGCGATTGCGACCTTCAATCAACCGGCGAAAACGTTGGTATTCGAATCGGGCTTCCGTGCGGAGCACTTCCCGACCGCGGAGCGGGCCTTGGAGGTCGAGACCTACGCGAGCAAGTTTCCTTTCAACTACTCGGCTGACGACGCCATGGACCTGGCCCACACCCGGGACCGCCACTATCCCGACCCGGACCACAAAGTCGACATCTGGGCCAAGAGCATCGTGGAGCGGACTTCCGGCGGTGAGACACTGGCCGTGCTCGGCGCAATGACTACCGAGATCAAGAAGACGTTCAAGTATGCCGCCCGGGACGCGGTGGGTGTGCAGTCACCGATCGAGACGTTGGAGTCAGGTAGTGGTAGCTGCAGGGACTTCGCGGTATTCATGATGGAAGCGGCGCGCAGCCTCGGGTTGGCCGCGCGCTTCGTCTCGGGTTATCTCTACGACGAGAAGTTGGTCGGCGCCGGCGGCGGCCTGGTCGGCGGCGGTGCCACCCATGCGTGGGCACAGGTATTTCTTCCCGGTGCGGGTTGGGTTGAGTTTGATCCCACAAACGCGCTTATCGGCGGCCGCAATCTCATCCGGGTCGCCGTCGCCCGCGATGCCTCGCAAGCTGCCCCGCTCGCCGGCAGCTACAATGGCACTCCCGAGGATTTCGTTTCCATGACCGTGGCAGTCCAGGTCACGGCGGAGTGAGCTCCACCGCTTTGCCGTCCAGCTTGTAGACGACACCCTCTTTCATAACAAAGCTCACCTGTTTGAGCAGGCTGATGTTGTCGAGCGGATTGCCGCTGACGGCGACGAGGTCCGCGAATTTTCCGGGACTGAGGCTGCCGAGATCTTTGTCATGCTTCAGAAGCTCCGCGGCGTGCGTGGTGGCCGACTGGATCGCGTAGAGTGGTGGCATACCGGCCTTCACCATCAACTCGAACTCGTGCGCGTTTTCGCCATGGGGATAAACACCGGCGTCCGTTCCGAAGGCGATCTTGACTCCGGCTCGATAGGCGCGGCCCGCGGTTTCGAGGATGAGCGGACCGATAGCAGCGGCCTTTGCGGCAACTTGTGGCGGGTAGTAGCCGGGAACGGCCGCCTTCTGGGCAACATAGTCTCCTGCGATGATGGTCGGCACGTACCAGGTGCCATGCTCCTTCATCAACTTCATGTCCTGCTCGTCCATATAGGTGCCGTGCTCGATCGAGTCGACTCCGCCGCTGACGGCACGCCGTATCGCTTCGGCGCCATGCGCGTGGGCAGCCACGGTAAAGCCATAATCGTGGGCCGCACTCACGACTGCTTTGATTTCTTCCAGGGTAAGCTGGGAATTGTCGCCGCTGGAGCTCTGATCCAACACGCCGCCCGAAGGCATGATCTTGATCAGGTCGTCGTTACGCTTGTAATGCATGCGCACAGCTTTGGCGGCGTCCGCGGGACTGTTGATCATTCCCTGCGCCGGACCGGCATCGCCGGCGAGGTCGTCCCGGTAGCCATCGGTCCAGTCCGCATGGCCACCCGTGGAGCCGATCGGAACGCCCGCGGTGAAGATCCGTGGGCCCGGAAGTACCCCGGCATTGATCGCGTTGCGCAGCGCGGCGACCTCGTTGTGCCTGTCGCCCAGGTCACGGACCGTGGTAAAGCCGGCTAACAACGTCCTTCGTGCATAGACGGTGGAACGGACGGCATAGTCGGCCACGTTCCAATGGAAGTCATCGATGTACTGCGTCGGCCCGAAGAACATGCTCAGATGGGTGTGGCTGTCGATGAGGCCGGGGAGGCACGTCTGAGTCGACAAGTCGATCGTCGCGGCGCCCGAGGGTGTCTGGGAACCGGGTGTCACTTCGCGGACGCGCTTGCCCTCGGTGACGATTGTGGTCTCGCCAAGCATCTTGCCCGTCGACACGTCCAGAAGGTGGCCGCAATGAATCGCGGTTATTGGAATTGTCGCGGCGGCAGGCATTTCGACGGCTTCGGCAGGGGTTGTAACCACAGCGAAGGCGGCGAGTGATGTCAGGGCAACGGCGCCAATCCGGGCGGCTGTCGTAAAAGGTGTGATCAAGTGAGCGCTCCCTCAATGGGCTCGAGCCCAGGGAGCCTAGCAGGAAATGCGGGGGCTAGGAGTCTGGCTGACGACTGATCCCCGTAGCGAGGGCGACCCTCAGCGAGCATCAGTCAGTCAGGCTCCTTGGCAGCGCGCTGCCGCCGGGCGGGGTCCGGAACGGCAGCGCGCGCGAGGCTCTGAGGAGTCGGCGGCGCTTACTCCTGGTGAGGGATCGTGCTCCCTGCGCTGCTGTCACCGCCGGTGTAACCGTTACTCCAAGTATAACCGTTGCTCCAGGTGTAGCCGTTGCTCCACGTATAACCGTTACTCCAGGTATAGCCGTTGCTCCAGGTGTAGCCATTGCTCCACGTGTAGCCGGTGCCAGAGGTATAGGTGCCGTTCCAAAGCAATCCGTCTCCGAGCAGCGGCACGCCCCACAGAAGGTTGCCCACGATAGGTACGCTCTGCAGTCCACCCAAGCCGAAGGAGCTCAGGAGTGAGCCCGTCAGCGAGGTATTGGTAGAGTCGGCCATGATGTAGAAGTTGCCGGCCGAATCCTGGTTGGCTCGGCCGCCGTAGTGTTTCAGCCCCGCTAGGTCCAGTGACACGCTCAGCCCGAGGTTGGCACATCCCGTGGCGGTGCTGTAAACGGCGTCACGCGCGCTGACGAGGCCAGCGCCCTGTTGGAAGACGGTGTAGGCGAGCGTGCCGTTGGCATTCACCGCAGGATGCGCACTCGACATCAGTCGACATTTGACGGTATCGGGGGTCAGGTATGGATTCACTTGCAACATCAGGGCGACGACACCGCTGACGACTGCGGTTGCCTGGGAGGTTCCCGACATGGTGAAGTCATCGTGCGCAGGGTCGTACCAACTCGGGAATTCCAGCGCGAGCGTGCCATTGCTCGGCGAGTAAGCGAGCACGTGTCCTCCCATGCCCACCACATCCGGCTTCACGAAACCTTCGTAGGTGGGTCCCGAGGATGAGAAGCTCGCGAGCGTGTACTGGCTCGGCTTCGTGGGCTGGTAATTGTCCGTTACCGCCCCTACGGTGATGATGTACGGGGTGTTACCCGGCGCGCCGATCGTCATTGGCGTAGGGCCCCGGTTACCCGCGGCCGCGACTACCACGATGCCTCCCTGCCAGGCCGCCATGACGGCCTGATCCAGTGGATCGGCCCAATAAGGAGACTGTGGCGGCGCCCCCAAGGACAGGTTGATTACCCGGATGTTGTAACGCATCTTCTGCGCGAGCACCCACTGAATTCCGCGAATGACATTGAAGTAAGTCCCCGCGCCGGTGCTATCCAGCACACGCACTGACACGAGGTTCACGCCGGGCGCGACGCCCTGGTATTTTCCTGTGGTTGCTATGCCGCTGCTGCCGATGATCGAAGACACGTGAGTGCCGTGACCGTAGGGGTCTCCGATGTTATTACTATATGTCTCGAACAGCGGATTGCCGTAGGCTGAAGGGTCCTGCTGCGCGAGCAACACGTCGTACTGTGCCAGGATGCGACCGTTGTTGCCGTTGGCGGAGGTCTGCAACGGCCCGTGTTGCGCCCACAGGCCGGAGTCGAGCACGGCCACCGTGACACCGGCTCCGGTGACTCCACCGACATGCAACTCGCTAGCTGCCGATTCTGTCGGATAGTAGGTTTCCGGCAGGGCTCCCGTCAGGGAGCTGGCCTTCACTGCGCTGTCCGGGAAGATCCGCAGTGCCGGAATGTCAGCCGATTGAAGTTGCTCGAGTTGATAATCGTCCAGCGAGACGCCAACCGCGCGGATGATGCTCAGGTCGCCGGTAATCTGTCCCCCAACACGTAACACGGCGGCGCGCGCCGCCGCCACACTGGCCGCTTGCACTATGTATGGGCTGCGCTCGCCGACTTGGCGGCGTTTCGCCGGCAGCGCCGGCTTGGCGAGAGACATCGCGATGGCGGGACGAACGTGTGATGAGGAGTACGAAACTTCCGCAGGTGCCCGAGCTGGAGCCGGAACAACCTTGTGGGCAGACATGAACAGCGGAGGTATCGACAAGAGGCCCAAAGCCGCAATCGTCAAAAGATAACGCCCCGTCCGAATTCTCTTAGTCATTAGCGACATCCCGGTTTCCTTGGGGCACGTGCCCCGGGCCGCAGTTCTACCGGGACCAACGTCGCGAAACAGTGACAGCTCTCACGGCATGTCGCACGATTCTGGATATGTCATCCTTGCGACGCGACAGCGCAGTGCGATAGCGCAATGCGTCAGGGATGTCAGGATCGCAGCAGCTCGGCGAGACGATGCGGATCGACAGGTTTTGTCAGATGCAGATCGAAACCCGCGGCGTAAGCACGCTCTTTGTCGATGTCCTGGCCCCATCCGGTGATGGCGATGAGTTTGATGGTGGGACCGAGCGAAGACTGCCGCATCTTGCGGGCGACCTCGTAGCCGGTGAGGCCGGGCATGCCGATATCCAACAGAGCCACGTCCGGCCGCAGCTCACCAAACATCGACAACGCCACCGGCCCATCGTGCACGCTGGTCACTTCGTGACCTTCCATTCTCAGCAGGGCAGCGAGCGTTTCCGCGGAATCGCGATTGTCATCGGCGATCAGGATCCGGCGTGGCCGGGGCAAGGCCGCGGGAGCTGCCACTGTGGGACCGGTGGCCACCACGTCAGCGACAGGCCTGCACGGCAGGCGCACCGTGAATTCGCTGCCACAGCCCAATCCCGCACTGTGAGCTTCGATAGTGCCGCCGTGGAGCTCGATGAGGCCCTGTGCCAGGGCCAACCCGATTCCCAGGCCGCCTTCCGAGCGGTCCGTGGTCGAATGGACCTGCGAGAACATGTTGAAGACTCGCGGCAGGGCCGCGGCGCTGATGCCAATGCCACTGTCGGCGACCCGGACAACGACGTTCTCCCCTTCACAACGCGCGGTTACCTGGATCTGGCCCTCCGGGTCGGTGTACTTGGCGGCGTTGGTCAGGAGATTGGAGAGGACCTGCGCGACACGCAAGGGATCGGCCACGAATTGAATCGGCTCTGGCGGCATATTGACCGTAAGATGGTGGCGCTTGCCATCGATCGTCGGCCGTGCCGTTTCGACCGCGTTGTCGATTACGGTTTTCAGGTCCGTCGGCTGCATCCGCAGTCCCAGCGTACCCCGTGTCACTCTCGAGATATCCAACAGGTCGTCGAGTAACAGCGACATGTGCTGTACCTGACGATCGATGACGTCGTGGCTCCAGCGTTTTTGTGCGTCGGTCGCGCCGGGTGCCTTGGAAATCAGCGCCGCCTGGCGAATCGGGGCGAGTGGATTGCGCAGCTCGTGCGCCAGGGTCGCGAGAAACTCATCCTTGCGCCGGTCGGCGTCGCGCCAATCGCGCTGTTGGTGCAGCTCCGACTCGATCTCTTTTTGCACGGCAAGCGCGTGGGCGAGTTCCTGGGTCTTGCGCTCCAGGGCGGCTTTGGCCACTGCCAGCTCGTTTTCGGCGCGCCGGAGCGCCAGCAGAAGGTCCTGCGTCGCGTCGTGCTCGCGCAGATTGTCGCCATTTGCCGCCATCAGCTTAGCTTTCTTTCATGCTCCGGCCACCGGTTTACGGCTTCCATGCCGAACAGCGACAATAAGACCCGGCGCCCAGGCGTGCAACGGGCCGCGAGCCCAAAAGATTTGTGACGAAAATAGCCCTATAATCGATGTTTTGACATGACCCCCGAAAGAGTCGTCCCCTAGAAGAGTCGTAATATAGCGACCTGGAGTCCAGCATGAAGGTTGCCATTGTCGCTCCGGGAAACATGGGTGCCGCGGTTGGCCGGCGGCTTGCGGAGCGAGGTGTTGAAGTGCTCACGTCCTTGGAGGGACGTGGCGCTGCCAGTGCAACACGGGCGCGCGAGGCCGGCATGACGGTGGTGTCATTCGATCGGCTCTGCAACGGCGACGCGCAGCTGTTGTTATCGATTCTACCTCCTGCGTCCGCGTTGGATTTCGCTCGGCTGGCGGCTCCATTATTGACCGCGGCGGAGCGCAAGCCGGTGTTTGTCGACTGCAACGCTGTCAGTCCGCAGACCGCGCGGCAGATTGCAGCCGTGGTCGACTCAACCGGTGCGGCGTTTGTCGACGCGGCCATCATCGGGTTGCCGCCAAAGCCGGGCGGACCCAGTCCGCACTTCTACGCGTCGGGTCCGGAACGGGCAACGCTGCGGGCGCTGGTGGCGCACGGGTTGGATGTCCGGGAGCTGGATGGCCCGGTGGGGGCCGCATCTGCGTTGAAAATGTGTTATGCGGGGATCAACAAAGGTGGCGCGGCAATTGCCGCCGCAATGATCCTCGCGGCCGCTCGTGCCGGTGCGAGCGCGGCGCTTTATCAGGAAATGTCAGAAAGTCTGCCCCACGTTCTTGGCTCGCTGCAGCGACAGATTCCGGATATGTTGCCGAAGGCGTACCGGTGGGTTGGAGAGATGCGGGAGATCGCCTCGTTTGTGGGGGAGGATGCGGCGGCTGCTGAGATTTTCAGGGGGTTCGCGGAGCTGTTTGAGCGGCTCGCGCGGGATGTCGAGGGAGCGGCGGTCGAGGGGTCGGTGTTGAAGGAATTCTTTCGGCCGGAGTGAGCCATCAGTCAGGCTAGCGAATCAACCGCCCGTTCTCTACGGGTGGCAGATGGGGCGTGCGCACGCGCGGCAGACCAGCGGCGCTTCAATCGCGCTGGCCGAAAAGCTGCTACTGTGACCGGAAAGGCGCATAGAGGGTTCTGGACGTGAGCTTCGTGGCTCCAACCGCTTTGTCGGTCACGCATCTGCTGCTGGCCGTGGGAGTCACTGCCCACGTGCTGCTCTATAAGCGCGAAACCAACACGAGCGCGGCCTGGATCGGGCTGGCGTGGCTGGCGCCGTTCCTGGGTAGCGTGTTGTACCTCCTTTTGGGCATCAATCGCGTCCGGCGTCGCGCTATGAGTTTGCGTGGCCGGCACACGCAAGGCCCGACGGGAGCAGTTCCCAGGCTGAGGCGCGACGATCACCTGGAGAATCTCGAGCGCGCTGGCTACCGCATCACCAATCGGCCCGTAGAGCGAGGTAACTCGGTCGCCATTCTCAAGAATGGGGACGATGCCTACCCGGTGATGCTGGCGGCGATCGAGGAGTCACGAAGCAGCGTCGTCCTTTCAAGCTACATCTTCCGAGCGGATGGGGCGGGAGCGCAGTTTATCGACGCCTTGGTCAGCGCGGCAGGGCGAGGTGTTGAAGTCCGCGTCCTGATCGACGGCATCGGCGGCGGGTACTTCACGTCGAGTTCCTATCGCAAGCTGCGGCGTGCGCGTGTACCGGTCGCACGCTTCATGCATTCGTCCTTGCCCTGGCGCATGCCGTTCCTCAATCTGCGCAGCCATAAGAAAATCCTTGCCGTTGACGGCCGGGTGGGTTTCGCCGGCGGGCTGAATATCGGCGGCGAGAATCTCTTGCAGCAAAATCCCAGGCACCCGGTCATCGACACTCATTTCCGCTTCGAAGGGCCCGTGGTTGGGCAGCTCATCGAGGTGTTTGCGGACGATTGGTCGTTCACGACAGGGGAGCAACTGGCTGGCGAGCGCTGGTTTCCGCATTTGGAAGGGGCGAAGGCCGGTAACAGCGTTGCGCGCGTGGTGACGTCCGGGCCGGACCAGGATCTGGAAAAGATCGAGTTCGTGATCTTGCAGGCGATCGCGTGTGCGCGCTCGTGTGTGAAGATCATGACGCCGTACTTTCTGCCCGATGAGCGCATCATGACGGGACTGGCGCTCGCAGCGTATCGGGGTGTCGAGGTGGATGTTGTATTGCCCGAGCACAGCAATCATCCGACGTTGGACTGGGGGGCGCGTGCGCAGATCGGGCCGCTGCTTGCGGCGGGGTGTCGGGTGTGGACCCACCCGGCTTTTGATCACTCGAAGCTGATGACGGTGGACAATACGTGGTGCCTGGTGGGCAGCTCGAACTGGGATGTGCGCAGTTTTCGGCTCAATTTCGAGCTCGATGTGGAGGTCTACGATCCCGAGCTCGCGGCGCGGATCAACGAGCTGATCGGAGCCTCGCAAAAGGGCCGGATACTGGCGGAGCAACTCGACACACGCTCGCTGCCGGTGCGCATCAGGGATGGGGCGGCGCGGCTGATGTTGCCTTACCTGTAGGGCAACCGCTTGCCGGAGCGCCTGCGGCAGCCCGCGGGTTCGGTCGACAGGCAGTGCCCTGATGCTGACTCTTACGATGGGGCGATCAGTACCCTTTCGTCAGGTCGACGACCGACAGCATTTTCTCGCCGTTCGCGTACCGGCGCAGATTTTCGACGGCCAGGGTCCAACGTGCTTCGCCGGGAAGGTCGGAGCGCGAGGAGATGTGCGGAGTGATGATGACGTGAGGCGCGCGCCAGAGTGGATTGTCCGGTGGCAGCGGCTCCGGGTCGACGACATCGAGTCCGACACCCGCGAGGCGATGCTCGTTCAGAGCACGCACGAGGTCCGAGGTAACCGCACTGGCGCCGCGAGCGACGTTGATGAAGTAGGCTGAGGGCTTCAGTACCGCGAAGAATTTGTCGTTGTAGATGCCCGTCGTCTGTGGCGTGAGCGGCGCGCAGTTGACAATGACATCGGCGGTCTTGGCGAGCGCCAGCATTTCGTCGGGTAGACCGACATAACTCACGAAGTCAGGTTTGTTACGATCGTTGTCGCGGGTGGCGACGACTTTCATACCGAGCCCATAGCCGCGCTTCGCGACCTCCGTGCCAATGCCGCCGAGGCCCACGACCAGGAGTGTTTTACCCTCCAACACCTGCACCGGAATCGTCGCGCCGTGCTCTCTGCTCCAGACACCCTTGGAGGTATCGACTGCATAGGCGTCGAGTCCGTGGGCGAGCGCCATCGCCAAGGCCACCGCGTGTTCGGCGATCGCAGCCGAGTCGACGCCGCGCATGTTGGTCACCAACAGGTTGCGGCCGCGGACGCCGGGCACGGCCATGCAATTCTCGACACCGGCGGCGAGGGATGCGATCCAGCGCAGCTGTTTGGCGTTGTCGATCAGCTTGGGGCTGCAGATTTCGGGGTTGAATCCCACTATGACATCCGCGTCCGCGGCCTCGGTCGCGGCCGTGGCCATGTCTGTCGTAGTCACTATCCGGGCTTTGGGAGCTGCCGCCGCGAAGGCTTCCTGTCGCCCGGCCCACCCGCGCGGGTTCCCAAATGCTAGCAAGACGACTTTTCGCGGCGCGCGCCATTGCGAGCGTTCGCGTACCGGTTGCGGCGCCTCTTGGACCCGTAATCGGGTAATCACGGCCGCAACCGACTCGGATGCGTTGTCGGCCCGAGCCGGCGGCGGCGCGGTAAGGGATGCCCAGCCGCCAAGAAGCAAGGCCAAAGTAGCGGGGAGTACAGGGAAAGACCGCGTCGTGAAAGGTAAGCGCATGTTTAAGCTGCCGATGGACGGATCGAGAGCCTATCCCAAATGCGTGGGCACGAGGGTGCGGCGCATGCGCCGCACGGGTGGGGCCGCGAGGCAACACCCCGGTCCGGCGGGGAGCGCGCATAGCGCGCGAACTGGGCGGCGGCGCGTCCGTCGCACGGGAGGGGACGGCAGGCAACACCCTGGTCCGGCGGGGAGCGCGCAGGCGCGCGCACTCGCCGGCGCGGGCGGGCGCGGAGGTCGACAGAGGTCATAGGGGGCGCAGCCGGGCTGACGTCGATGGGGCCATGCCGCTAGACTTCGCGCATCGTCAGAGCGAGAACTGCGTTCGGGCGCGAGCCGGCACGGACGCCGCACAATTACATGAGATTTTTCCATGGCGTTCCCGATGATTTGGATTCTTTGGGCCTTCATGCTGTTGACCCACGGCGCACTCGCGCACTGGGCCAAGACGGCGCGCAACTACGCGAAGATCTCCGTCATCACTGACGTGCTGATCATTGCGATTGGGCTCCTGACGCTGGACCAGCTGCAGGGGATGGGAATCGCTGACATCGCGCGCATCGGGCTGTTCTTCGTGGCGTTCGGCGTTGCCGGGCGGCAGCTGATGAGCACGGTGCTGAAACGCGCCGCAGCCAGCTAGCGCCGGCCCGGGAACGGTCGGGCAGCTCTCGAGCTCAAAAAGCGCTCTTTACGACACCACCGTCCACGCGCAGCGCAGCACCCGTTGTCGCTGAGGCTAGCGGACTCGCCACATAGGCGACGAGCGTGGCCACCTCATCGGTACGCGCGAAGCGCTTGATGATCGATGTAGCACGGGCTGTTTTGAAAAACTGCTCCTCGGCTTCAGTAAATGAGCGGCCGCCGAGCCGGCGAGCGGCTTTCGGATCGTCGGCATCCAAAGTGGGCCCCGGAAGGATGCTGTTGACGGTCACCCCGGTCTTTGCGCAAGACTCGGCTATTCCACGCGCGACGGCGATTTGAGCGGCCTTGCTCATGCCGTACTGGACGCCCTCCACCGGAATCTGCAGCGCACTCTCGCTGGAGATGAAAATAATGCGTCCCCAATTGTGCTGTTTCATGCCAGGGAGATAGGCGCGGGACAGGCGTACACCCGACATGACGTTGAGATCAAATGTGTCATACCAGTCCTTGTCCGTGGACTGCGTAAATTCGTGCGGAACGAAGCGGCCTACGTTGTTGACCAGAATGTCGACGGTCGGGAACGCCTTGACCAGACGCTCGATGTCCTCCGCCTTACTCATATCGCCGGCGAAGGTGAGCGGTGTTTTACCGGTCAGCTCTTTGAGGGACGCGGCAGCTTTGTCGACTGACTCCCGGGTGCGGCCGTTGATGATGACCTGGGAGCCCTCGCGCAGCAGTACTTTCGCAATGCTGTAACCAATTCCCCCGGTGCTGCCCGTCACGAGGGCCGTCTTGCCGGAGAGCTGCAGGTCCATTGCGAGGGCCGGTTGCAGCGAGGCCAGACACAACAGGCAAACGATAGTCAGGTATTTCATAGATGCTCCGCAAGGAAACCGGCAACTTCAGTCGTGGGAGGTGGCATGAGGCCGGCCATACCTTACCGCAGCCTCAGGATGGAAGCTTACGTGACAGCTTTGTGCGGCCCAATGCCTTCGCCGCGGGCGTCAATTCGGCGGCTGAGTCGCCTGCCTCAACTTGGGGAGCACTTGCTTCCCGTAGAACTCGATGACTTTCTGCTGGTCCGGTTGGCCCGAATGCACATTGACGATGGTCGCACCGCTGTCAAACAGCTTCTGGATGGCTTTGATGTGCTCTTGCGGGTCGGTGCTGACCGTCCATTCTCCGTAGACCTTTGGAAGCGGCAGGTCCTTTTGCGCTTGGCGCTCGATCTCGACGGGGTCTGGAATGTTCTGGTAACCCTTGAACGCCTTGGGTATGAAATTCCAGAGCTTCGCCGCGGTCTCTGCCTCGCTCTTGTCGCCGACGGTCACGAATGCCTCTAGCAATACGGGCATCTCAGCCGTGTTCTTTCCGGCCTCGCGCGCACCGCTCTCCCACTCAGCCTTGTGCTGCTTCCAGGTCTGTGGATCGGTGATGAGTCCGTCACCGTGCTGACCTGCCAGGCGCATGGCTTTGGGGCCGTTCGCAGCCAGGAGTATTGGAATGGGTTTCGCCGGCGGATCGTATAAGCGTCCATTCACCGTGTAATGGGCTCCTTTGTGTTGGACGGTGTTGCCCGTCCACAATTGCCGGATGAGGGAGACGGCCTCGATGAGCCGATCCCATCGCTCCCGCCAGGCTGGCCACTTCCCGGTGGCGGCTTGCTCATTCAAGGCTTCACCGGAGCCGAGCCCCAGAAATATCCTACCCGGGTAGAGTTGACTCAATGAGGCGAAGGCTTCCGCGACGACGGCAGGGTTGTAGCGTAGCGTGGGACATGTGACAGTCGGCCCCATCCAGGCGCGCTGGGTTTTCTGGCCGAGCGCGGCCAATGTGACCCAAGCTTCACCCGCGTGCCGCTCGTTCGCCTGCCAAGGTTGGAAGTGGTCGCTCGTGGCGAGGAGGTCAAAACCGGCCTGCTCGGCCGAGGCTCCCAGGCGTAGCAACTCGGGTATGGTGAATTGCTCGTGGGCCAACATGAAGGCCAACATGCCCTTGCGTAGCGTGCCATTCTCACGTCCAGCGGAACCGCGCGAGGTACCGGTGGCAGCAGCTCCGGCGCGCGACGGGCTTGCGTTTGCCTGAGCGGCGTGGCCAACAGAGGCGATGCCCGCACTGGATGCGGCCAACAGTACGCCAGCTGATTTCAACATGTCGCGCCGGCCGAGGCCGGCAAAGCTTTCGCCGGGATCGGCGCCGGAAGAGGTATGCATGGCGAGATCTCCTTGCCCATGCGACGCATGCGTCGCGCCGTTGAACCTGCCTATCGGGGGCGCACGTTTCGTGCCGTGTTCAAAGGGCCGGGGCACCGAGGACAGGGAGACCGGGCGCCGGGACCCAATGTGCAGGGCCGGCGAGGCGCAGCTGGCGTTCCCGTCACCAACTATGGGACGATTCCTCTCATGACAAACGACTCCAGTCCGGCACAACGCATACTTGGCTTGATTGACCTCACGAGTCTGAACGCGACTGATAGCGAGGAGTCGATCAAGGCACTGGCGGCGTTCGCTGCAACGCCGGCGGGCCGGGTCGCGGCGCTGTGTACATGGGCTCGATTTACGAGGGCCGCCCGAGGATTCCTCCAAGGCACCGGCGTCCCGGTGGCCGTGGTGGCTAATTTCCCGGCAGGCGCAAGTGAGGTGAAGGCAGCGGCTGCCGAGACTGCCGCGGCGGTGGCCGATGGCGCGGACGAGGTCGACGTTGTGTTTCCTTACCACGCCATGTTGGCGGGTGATGATGACACCGGAGTTGCGCTTGTGCGCGCCTGCCGTGAGGCGTGCGGCTCGAAAGTTCTGCTCAAAGTCATATTGGAGACGGGGCAACTGGGCTCGGCCGAGCGCATCCGGCACGCCTCAGAGCTCGCGGTTGAAGGCGGGGCGCACTTCCTCAAGACATCGACAGGCAAGACGCAACCCGGGGCCACGCTCGCGGCCGCCGAAGCGATGTTCGATGTTATTGCCGCGGCGAAGAGCCGAGGGCATACCGTTGGATTCAAAGCCTCCGGGGGAATCCAGACGATTGCCGACGCGCAGAGCTATATTGAGGCATATGAGCGGCGCTTCGGGCCGGGCACGGCAACGCCCGCGACGTTCCGTATCGGGGCGTCATCCTTGATCAAGCCGGTCTTGGCTGCACTGAGCTGAGTTGGGGCGGACAAGCGCGCGTTCGGCGAATTCTGCGCCGGCAACCTCGAGTTCGGCGCCAGCGCGTGAGCCGCACGAGAGACGATGAGACCGAGGTCAGGTGAGGTCGGGGCAGGCGAGATCGAGGTCAGGTGACATCGGGTCGGGTGAGACCGAGGTCAGGTGAGATCGAGGGCAGCGAGGTCGGGTGAGATTGGGCGTTGCCAGGCCAAGATAGAACCGCGTATCGTTTCCAACCATGGCACCCGGGACTCCAGAATATCCAAGAGACATGGTGGGCTATGGCCGGCATCCGCCGCACCCGCACTGGCCCAACGGCGCACGGGTGGCCGTGCAGTTCGTGCTGAACTACGAAGAGGGCGCCGAACACTGCGTGCTGGATGGCGATGCAGCCTCGGAGACCTTCCTGTCGGAAATCGTCAACGCTCAGCCTTTCCCCATGCGTCACATGAGCATGGAGTCACTCTATGAGTACGGCTCACGCGCGGGCGTGTGGCGCGTCCTGAGAGCGTTCGAGCGGCGCCAGTTGCCTCTCACGATCTTTGCGGTCGCGACCGCAATCAAACGGAACCCGGAAGTTGCGGCCGCTTTCCAGGAGCTGGGACACGAGATTGCCTGCCACGGCTTGCGTTGGATCAGCTATCAGCTGATCGATGAAGCGACCGAGCGGGCGGACATGGCCAAAGCCATCGGGCTGCTGCGTGACACGTTCGGTACGGCACCGTCAGGCTGGTATACCGGGCGGGATAGCCCTAACACACGCCGCCTGGTCGTCGAGCACGGCGGCTTGCTGTACGACTCGGATTCGTACGCGGATGATCTCCCGTATTGGACGGAAGTCAGCATCAGCGGCGAAAGCGAGCCGCGCGAGGTACCGCACCTGGTTGTCCCCTACACGCTGGACACGAACGACATGCGCTTCGCCACAGTGCAAGGCTTCAACTCGGGCACGCAATTCTTCGATTACCTGCAAGCGGCGTTCGACTGCCTGTATCGCGAAGGCGATCCCAATGGCGCGGACGCGCCAAAGATGCTGTCGATCGGCTTGCACTGCCGCATCGTCGGCAGGCCAGCGCGCATGGATGCCCTGGAACGGTTTCTAGACTATATTCAACGCCATCCGTCCGTATGGATCTGCCGGCGCGTGGAGATCGCGCGGCACTGGATCAACACGCATCCTTATCAGCCCGCATCCCCTACCACCGACCATGGCTGACACCCTCCCTCCCGATTTGTTGAAACGCTATACGAACGTGGCCGACGCGCGCCTGGGCGCCGTGGCTTTGTTCGCCAGCGACGAGTTCTTCGCCCCCAAGGAGCGGATGTTACAACCCTCCGAGCCGGAGTGGCGCGCCGGCATCTATGACGAGCACGGCAAATGGATGGACGGGTGGGAGTCCCGGCGGCGGCGCGATCAAGGTCACGACTATTGCGTCGTGAAGCTCGGCGCTCCCAGCACCCTGGCCGCGTTGGAAATCGACACGCGCCACTTCACCGGCAACTATCCACCCTTCGCTTCCGTGCAAGCCTGTCGGAGCGATCGCGAGCCGGATACCCATACGGGCTGGACCGTTCTCCTGCCGCAATCGCCCGTCGCCGGCAATCGGCAAAATCTCTATCCCGTGCAATCCGATGCAGTCTGGACGCACCTCAAACTCAACATTTTTCCGGATGGCGGGGTTGCCCGCTTCCGGGCTTACGGACAGGTGCATCATGACTGGACGCATACGGCGAGCGGCGCACCGGTGGACCTGGCCGCGGCCTTGCACGGTGGCCGAGCGATCGCGTGCAGCGATGAGCACTATGGGTCGATGCACAATGTGTTGTTACCGGGCCGCGGAACGAGCATGGCGGATGGTTGGGAAACCCGCCGGCGGCGGGAGCCGGGCTATGATTGGGTTATTCTGCGGCTTGGCGTATCCGGCCGGATCCGGCATGTCGATATCGATACCGCTCATTTCAAAGGTAACTTTCCGCACCAGGTCTCCCTGCAAGGCGCTCTGCTGAGCACAGACGAGGACGGCCACGCAGTCAGCCAGTCGCTTTATTGGCCGCCGCTCCTGGAGCCGCAACTGCTGCGAGCCGACAGCGAGCACCGCTTCGAATCCGAGCTGCGCGACCTCGGCGTCGTCTCGCATGTTCGAGTCAATATCCATCCCGACGGCGGCTTGAGCCGGGTCAGGCTGTTTGGAACGCGACAAGGCGGATGACGCCGGCATGGCAGCCCTCGTTCTCAAGGCCGCACCGCTCACCGCCGCAGCGTTCGCCCCTTTTGGAGATGTCATCGAGATCGCCGGTAGGGCTCCGCGCCTCATCAACGAAGACACCTGTGAGCGTTACGATGACCTCGCCCCGGTCGACGTGTCGTCCGAGGAGGGACGGCCGCTGATCAGTATTTTCAGGGCCGCGCCCCGACCGATCCCTTTCAGCGTGAAGTCCCTCGAGCGACACCCCCTTTCCAGCCAAGCGTTCTATCCATTGGACGCGACGCCCTTCCTCGTTGTCGTGGCCAAGGACGGGGACGGGCCTTGGGCAACGCGAATACACGCGTTTCACGCTGCAAGTGATCAAGGCGTCAGTTACCGGGCCAACACCTGGCACCACGCCTTGTTGGCCATCGGACAGACATCTCGTTTCCTCGTCATCGATCGCGGGGGGCCGGGCGAGAACTGCGAGGAAGTTACGATCGACCCGGCGATCGTGGTGGGGCTGTAAGTCACCAGCGCAGGGACAGGAACCGCAGCAGGAGGTCTAGCGGGTGGCGCGGCAAGCGGAGCGTGGTGGCAGGCCTTAGCCGCACGTCCGTAAGCACCCTGCCCCTTGCTTTCGCGCGTAACCGCGGGCACGGTGACGGCCTCGCTTCATGGAAGGCAAACCGTATGCCCCTATTAGTCAGTCGCCGCGAGCTCCTCGTCGGCACAGGTATTGCGCTGGCTTGCCGCCGAGTCCAGTCCACCCCTACGCATAGGTCTATGACCACAACCATTCCCCCGGCGCCGGTCGCGCGCGTCCAGATCGTAAAGGACACCTATTTCGGCGAGACACTCGAGGACCCGTATCGGTGGATGGAGAACGACAAGGACCCTGACTGGCTCCCATACCTGAAAGGGCAGAATGACCATACGCGCGCGGTGCTGAGCACTATTCCCGGAAGGGACGCGCTGCTGAAGCGCATCCAGCAATTGTCCGGCAACACCGCGGCCACGCGCTCCGTGCAGCGAGCCGGTGGCAAGCTGTTCTACGAGCAACGGCCCGCGGATGCGGACAATTACAAGCTGTTTGTACGCGAGAACGGCGGGCCCATGGCGACCGAGCGGTCAGCGACGACCGAGCGGTCAGCGAGGGAATCCCCACCGGGGAGGGAATCCCCAACGGGGAGGGAATCCCCAACGGGGAGGGAATCCCCAGCGGGGAGTGGCAAAAGCCGGGTGCTGATCGATCCGACGACGCTCAGCCAGGCAGGCACCGGCCATTTCTCGCTCGACTGGTGGCACGCCTCACCGGATGGCTCCTATCTGGTCTACGGTCTTTCCAAAGACGGCAGCGAGGACTCCATTCTGCACGTCATGCGCGTATCCGACGGGCGTGACCTGCCGGACACCATTCCCAACACGGAAACCTCACATCCGCAATGGCTCGAGGACAACACCGGCTTCTTCTATAACCAGCTCACGGGCAAACTCGGTACTCCCGAGCGTTATCTCGACAGCGTGGCGCGTTTCCATCGGCTCGGCAGCGATGTGGCGGCCGACCCCGTGATCATGAAACGCGGGCTGGTGCCAAACGTCACGTACGATCGCATCCAGATGCCTCATGTCCATACTTTCACCGGCGCGCGCTATGTCGTGTTGACCTTATCCGATGTGCGACGTGAGACTCGTGTGCTGGTGGCCAGATTGGGGGATGCGGTTGCCGGTAACGCGCGCTGGACAGCTGCGGCCGACTTTGCGGACGAAGTCACGGACTTCACGCTCAATGGCGAAGACCTCTATTTGCTAGCCAACAAAGACACGCCCCGTGGCCGCGTACTACGAACAGCCGTCAACAACCCGTCGCTGGCCCATGCACGGGAGGTAGTTCCTCAGGGCGCGCGAGTCATCGAGGCTATCGCCCTCGCGCAGGACGGTCTCTACATGCAACTCATGGATGGCGGCATCAGCCGGCTGCAGGTCTTGCGCCACGGCGATCGGGTGGAAGAGATCGCCTTGCCCTTCGATGGGACGATTTCCGCGCTCGAGACGGAGCACAACCAGGATGGCGCCCTGTTCGCGCTGCAAGGCTGGCTTACACCCTCGGACATCTGGGCCACGGACGCGCAAGGGCAGCTCAAACCAACAGGGCTCACGCCGAAGCCGCCCATCGATGTCAGCCCTTACGAGACGTTGCGCGCCTACGCCACGGCGAAGGACGGCACGAAGATTCCGTACTCGCTCATCTACAAGAAAGGACTGAAGCTCGATGGGAGCGCGCCCGCCTGGATCAGTGCCTACGGGTCCTACGGGAGTCCCGGGTACACTCCGTCCTTCGCAGGCCGCACCCTCGCCTTGATCGATGCCGGTTTCATTGTTGGTTACGCAGCGGTCCGTGGTGGCGGAGAATACGGCCGCGAGTGGCACAAGGCCGGCCAGTTGGCCAACAAGCCCAACACCTGGCGCGACCTGATCGCGGTTTGCGAGGAGTTGTGTGCCAAAAAGTATACTGCGCCGCGCCGCCTCGCCATCGGCGGCCGATCCGCAGGCGGCATCACCGTCGGCCGCGCGATGACCGAACGGCCCGACTTGTTTGCAGCGGTGATCGATGGCGTGGGTTGGTCGAACCCCTTGCGGTACGTGGCGGAGCAGAACGGCTATGGCGAGGAGCCCGAATGGGGCGCCATCTCCACGGAGTCCGGCTACCGCGCCTTGAAGAGCATCGACAGTTACCAGGCGGTTCGCGATGGGGTCGCCTATCCGGCGGTCCTGCTCACCACGGGCGTCACGGACCCGCGCGTCGCGCCGTTTCACGTCGCCAAAATGACAGCGCGACTGCAGGCCGCGAGCAAGTCCGGCAAACCTATCCTGTTGCGTGTCGACTATGATGCCGGTCACGGTATCGGCTCGACCCGCGCGCAACAAGACCGCGAGGCGGCGGACACCTATGCATTTCTACTCTGGCAAACGGGAGTTGCCGGCTACCAGCCGACGTAAACATGAGAGTTGCAACCTATAACGTCAACAGTATCAATGCCCGCCTGTCTCATCTGCTGCGCTGGCTCGAGGAGACGCAGCCGACTGTCGTATGTCTCCAGGAGCTGAAGGCGCCGCAGGAAAAATTTCCCGAGGAGCCCATTCGCGCTGCCGGCTACGGGGTGATCTGGCACGGACAGAAGAGTTATAACGGCGTCGCCATTCTCGCCAAGGGCAGCGACCCCGTGGAAGTGACGCGGGCGCTACCGGGTGATCCCGAAGACCTGCACAGCCGTTATATCGAAGCGACTACACATGGGCTGACTGTCGGGTGTTTGTACCTGCCCAACGGTAACCCGTGGCCGGGCGACAAATTCGAGTACAAGCTGCGCTGGCTGGAACGCTTGACCGTGCATGCAGCCGCGCTCGCATCGAGGGACTCCCCGGTTGTCCTCGCTGGCGATTACAACGTCATTCCGACCGAGCGCGACGTATATAAACCCGAACGATGGGTCAACGATGCGTTGTTCCGAATAGAAACGCGCGAAGCTTTTACCCGTCTCCTGCAGCAGGGATGGACCGACGCCCTTCGAAAAATCCATCCCGAAACGCAGATCTATACTTTCTGGGATTACTTCCGGAACTCCTACGGGCGCGATGCGGGATTGCGCATCGACCATCTGCTGCTCAATCCCACTCTCGCCAAGCGCCTCGTCGGCGCGGGCGTGGACCGGAACGTGCGCGGCTGGGAAAAGGCCAGCGATCACGCTCCGACCTGGGTGGAATTGCAAGACGCGCCCTGAGGAGGTCGCTCATGAGAGTGACACTCCTAACAGAGCACCTATGCCATAGGTAACGGCCGCGGCCGCGCAGCCGAACACGGCCTGCCGCGCGGCCGAGAACCAGGGATTGCGGCCGTTGAACAGAGACGTCAACAGGCCGATAGCCGCTAGTGCGAGCGCGCTCGCACCAACACTCGTTGCGACGGCAGGGATGCCGTGCAGCCAGATAAAGGGCGCCACCGGAAAAATCGCACCGAGCGAAAACAACAGGAAGGAGGTGCCCGCCGCGCTCCAGGGATTTCCGCCCAGCTCCGTAGGGTCGATACCCAACTCCTCACGTGCCAGGGTATCCAGGGCGGCGCTCTTGTTGCGCATGAGCTCCGCCGCCACCCGCCGCGCCTCCGCCTTGGGCAGGCCCTTCGCCTGGTAGATCAAGGCAAGCTCGTGCTCCTCGGCTTGCGGAGTCTGCTCGATCTCCTCGGCCTCCTTCGCCAGCTGTGTGCTCGCCAACTCGCGGGCGTTCGTCACGGACAGCCACTCGCCGAGCGCCATCGAGCACGCTCCCGCAATCAGACCGGCGAGCCCTGTGAGCAGAATGGCCTTGTTGCCCGTGCCGGCGCCGGCGATGCCCATGATGAGGCAGAAATTGGAAACCAGGCCATCGTTCGCCCCGAGAACCGCCGCTCGCAGGTTGTTACCCGAGGCACTCCGATGCCAGGGCTCGCTCTGCGCGATTTCGGTGCCGATGGAGGGGCCCCCGTTTTTCGCCAACTCCTGCACGACAGCCGCGTGGCCACGCTCTTCCGCGGAGATCGACTGTGCGTCGGCCTGGCCCGCGTACTTGTTACGATCGGAGACCTCGGCCGCGGCAATAGTAGGCATCACGAAGCCAGGGCCGAAGCGCCGCGCCAGCCTGCCCAGCAGTCGAGTGCGCAGGCTCGGAACGTAAGGGGCCTCCCCTACACCCGCCGCAGCCAACTTGGCCCGCCAGAGGTTGGCATGCTTGGACTCGGCCTGAGCCAGTTGTAAAAACAGGTCCTTGCGAAGGGGATCAGGCTCGGCGGCGGCGATCTCGGTGTAAAGAGCGGCACCGTCGAGCTCGTCGCGCAGATTGGCCTGGAATCGCTTGATGTCGTTTTCGGCAGTCATGGGGATGGTGATCCGGGGCGCCCAGGGGGCCGGGCAAGCCAAAGGCACAGAATATGCGAAGCCGCAGGCTACGGAACCCCCCGTAGTGGCGGAGTCTGGAATCCCCCCATGAGCCGACTCGCTCGCACATGCTGCCTATTGCTCGCGTTGGGACTCCTGGGGGTCAGCGGCTGCGTGTCTCTCAAACCGCCCGCGGCTGGACTTCCCCCGCCCTATCAACCGGTCGCCAAGGAGACCGGCCTCAGCAAGAGCTTTCAGAAGCGGCTCGGAGAGCACGCGGATCTGTCGGGGTTCCGCATCGTCAATGCAGGACTCGATGGCTTGCTGATCCGTATCGAGCTGATCGATCGGGCGCAGGACAGCATCGACCTGCAGTATTACATCTTCCGCTCCGACGACTCGGGCAAACGGCTGCAAGAGGCACTGGTGCGGGCCGCGGATCGGGGTGTCCATGTCAGGATCATCTCCGATGACGGCGAGACCGTGAAGGGCGACGAGAAGTTGCTGTTGCTCACCGCGCACCCCGGCATCGAGGTGCGGATGTTCAACCCTTTCCACTACCGCGGTCACAACCACTTCCTGCGCGGCATGGACTACATTTTTTACAAGTCCAGGCTCGACTACCGGATGCACAACAAGCTGATGGTCGTGGACGGCACCGTGGCTCTCACGGGCGGACGCAACATCGGCGACCAGTACTTTCAGGTCGACCCGGAATCGCAGTTCGGCGATGACGACGTCCTTGCGGTAGGGGGCGTAGTGGCGCGCCTGGAAACGGAATTCGCCGAATACTGGAACAGCCCGATCGTGGTGAGCGCCGATCGGCTCATGTTGCACAAGGTTGATAGCACGAAGCTCGCGCGCTATCGCCAGGAGCTCGCGGCGCCGCACCCGCTGCTCGAAATGTATGCGACGGCATTTGACCAGCGTCTACGGGCCGGGGATCCGTTGCGGGAGATCCTGGCCGACGACAGCATGTTGACGTGGGCCAACGCTACGCTGATATATGACAGTCCGGAAAAGAAGAAAGTGCGCAGAGGTGAGCGTGTTGGACACCTGATCTACCCGCAAATTGCGGAGCGGATCGGCACGACCCATTCACAGCTGTGGATAGTGACACCCTATCTCGTACCGATGCCGAGCGAGCTGCAACTTCTCACGGATGAAGTGGAACACAACGTCGACGTGCGGATCCTTACGAATTCATTGATGTCGACACCGGATGTTCTCGCGCAAGCTGGATACGCGCGCTACCGTCCGACCCTGCTGAAGGACGGTGTAAAGCTCTATGAGATCCGGGCAAATCTCGGCAGCACCCGGGGTAGCGGCGAAACGCGCAAGATCGCGAAGTTCGGCACCTACGCGCTGCATGCCAAGCTCTTCGTGTTCGATCACGCCTCCGTGTTCATCGGATCCCTGAATCTCGATCAGCGCTCGGTGCGGCTCAACACGGAGATGGGCTTGATCATCGACAGTGAGGAGATGGCGAGCACCGTCATTGCGCGCTTCAACGCGTTGGCAAGTCCGGACAACGCGTACGAAGTGTCCCTGGGCGACCCACCGCACCACTCCGCCCCCCAGCTCATCTGGCAAACACGGGAAAAGGGCGAAGCGGTGACCTACGGGACCGAGCCAGCCCGCAGTCGATGGCAGAAGCTCGAGATGAAATTCCTCGCGCTCCTGCCCCTCGACCCGGAGCTATAGAGAGCTGCGCATCGGTGCGCCGGGGGTACCTTACCGACGGTCGTGGTCGTGACCATGGCCATGATCGCCGTGGTCGCCATGATCGCCGTGGTCGCCATGATCGTGGTCATGGTCATGCTCGTGCTCTTCGTAACGGCGGGCGTCACGGTCGTGCTCGCGGCGCTCGTGATCCTCCCACCGCTCGTGTTCTTCGTGCCGCTCGCGCTCGTCCCGCCGCCAGTCCCCGCGCGCATGCTCGTGCTCGCGCCAGCGCGGGGTATACACGTCGTTGTACCAGCGATCTGACACGAAATAGACCGGTCTGCCGCAAGCGTCATATTC
>Ga0068855_100001207_pt1 | contig 32106 bp, 28 predicted proteins | sample KBSCornC52_FD_66592 | JGI IMG/M metagenome (GOLD analysis project Ga0068855, IMG submission 66592) | Corn rhizosphere microbial communities from Kellogg Biological Station, Michigan, USA - KBS Corn C5-2 | ecosystem: Host-associated > Plants > Roots > Rhizosphere > Soil ...
GAAAGAGGCTGTCCGCAACGGCGCAACCAAGGATCAGCTGATGGCGCAGATCAAGACTGACGATCTGGGCTGGACTCCCCGGGTGCCGAATGTCGACGCATTTTACGCGGAGCTCAAGAAATAAGGCTGGCGGACGAGGCCACGTCTTCCGTGATCATCTTGCCGGAGGCTGCGGAGCGGGCGCGGGGCGAGGCGGCAGCGCCTGCAGGCGGAGCGGGCCGATCAGCACCATCTCGCCATGAGGAGCTTCATTCTCGGGCCCTCCTTCCCGATGCCATCGGATATGGATTTCGTTGCCGGCAAGCGTTCCCGTAACCGCATCCCGGTAGCTGCCATATTTCGCGAGGCCCTCGCCGCGATCTTCGTGCAGGATGAAGAAACGGATCTGATCCCCTTTAATGGAGCCGTCTTCGATTACAAAGACGTGGGCGGCATCGCAGGGCCCGCAAGTCACTCCCGTGATCTTGTCGCCCCGGATTTCGAAGACAAAAACCTGGGCCGGTCCGTTGCCGCTGTCCGCAATCCACTTCCCTTGCAAATCCTCGGGTTTGATGTCGGCGGCGAACAGACTGGCGCCGACGAGCATCAGGACTATCGGTAGAACCACGTGCTTCTTTTTCATTTTTGGGAAGGCTTCTTGGAAAGCAGTTTCCAGTTCTGATGGACCGGGTGAGAAGTCCAGGCTTCGCCTTCAAGGTGCGAATTGAAATCCGCGGTATCGCCTGAGATCGTCACGCGCGCTTCATTTCGAAAGGGGCCGTATTGCGCGAAGAGCCCGCCTTGCAGATCGTGAAGGATGAAGAACGTGATGTGATTGGCGTCGATCACTCTGCCATCGACGATCGGAGCCAGACTCCTCGGATCGTCGCAGGGGCCGCAAACCGCGCCGGTGATGGAGTTGCCGCGCACCGTCAGCATCCAGATTTGCGTGCGCGGGCCGGTGCCGGCATACCACGTTGAAGACGTGAATTTATCCGCGTTGTCGGCCGCTCGGAGGGAAAGACCCGCGAGCGCCAACAGTGCCGTGATGCAACAGAAATACCTCATGTCCTATCCCCTTGGATCGATTCCGGGTTCGAACTTCTCGCGACGGGTAGTATACAGGAATTGTGGCGCCGGACGCTAACGCCGACGATTCCTACAGTGGCCGAGCTACCATGCAGGTGTGATGCGGCACGCGGAGACATACAAGTGACATCGGTGATTGGAATTGATCTGGGTACGACGAACTGTGCTCTAGCCTACACCCAGGGCGAATCGGTCGAGCAGTTCGCGATCCCGCAGTTGGTGGAGACCGCGGAAGTCAGGGAAGAGTTTCTTCTGCCCTCCTTCGTATTTCTGGATCCGGCCGGACCGATAGTGGGCGTGCTGGCGCAGAAGAAGGGGCTGGAGAATGCCGGACGCCTGGTGGCCTCCGCGAAATCGTGGCTTTCTCATGCGGGCGTCGATCGCGAGGCGGCGATCCTGCCGCCGAACGCGCCCGAGGGCGTGGGCAAAATCTCCCCGGTGGAGGCATCGCGGCGATATTTGGTTCACCTGCGGGAAGCCTGGAATGAAACGCATCCAGCGGAACCGTTCGACAGCCAGCAGGTGCTGGTAACTGTTCCGGCTTCCTTCGACGAAGTGGCGCGTGAATTAACGCTTAAGGCCGCCGAGCAGGCGGGCTATCGCAACGTGGTTCTGCTCGAAGAACCCCAGGCCGCCTTCTACGCCTGGATTGAGCGCAACGTGAACTGGCGCGAACACGTGAGCGTGGGCGACCTGGTTCTGGTGATCGACATCGGCGGCGGTACCACCGATTTCACGCTGATCGCGGTAAAAGAGCAGTCCGGCGAAATCGCGCTCGAGCGCATTGCGGTGGGCGATCACATCCTACTGGGCGGCGATAATATCGATGCCGCGCTGGCGCATCACGTGGCCCGAAGCCTGCCGCGGAAGCTGGATGCCATCCAGTTCGACGGGCTGTGGCAGCAGTGCCGGGCTGCCAAGGAACAGCTTCTGGCCGAAGGCGCCAAGGCGGCGGAACAAACCATCACCATCCTCGGCCGCGGGACCGGCGTGGTGGGAGGAACGGTCAAGGCCAAATTGAAGCGCGAAGACTTGCAGAACATTCTGCTCAACGGATTCCTGCCGCCAGTGGCGCTGGATGCGGCGCCCGAAGGGCAGCACGCTTCACTGACGGAATTTGGTTTGCCCTACGCGACCGACGCAGCCATTACGCGGCACCTGGCGCACTTCCTGCATCGCCATGCGGCGCAGCCTACCCACGTGCTGTTCAACGGCGGAGTCCTGCGAGCCAAACTGGTCCGGGAACGATTAGTGGAGGTCCTGGATGGCTGGCTGGGGCGGTCCATTACGCCGCTGGTTTCAGGCGATCTTATGCACGCAGTGGCGCGCGGCGCAGCGTATTACGGTCTTGCCCGGCAGGGCAAGGGCGTGCGCGTCCGTGGCGGCGTGCCGCGCAGCTACTACATCGGCATTGAAACCGCGATGCCGGCTGTTCCCGGAATGAAACCTCCGCTGAAGGCGCTTACCGTTGTCCCGTTCGGCATGGAGGAGGGCGTAGGCCACCAGATCGCCGGGCGTCGATTCGCGTTGCGGATCGGCGAGCGCGCGCAGTTCCGACTGTTTCAATCGACCGAGCGTAAGCAGGATGCTCCCGGAGAGATGCTCGACGAGATCCCGCCGGAGATGGAGGAACTGACGCCCGTCGAGGTGTCTCTGCCCGGCAAGGCCGGCGAAACGGTTCCGGTAACACTTGAGAGCCTGGTGACCGAAACCGGGATGCTGGAGTTGTGGTTCGTCGCGAGCGACGGGCGGCGTTGGAAGCTGGAATTCAATGTGCGGCCGCGCCGCGGAGCGGTGGTTTGACAGTGGATTCGTCCGCCTTACTGCCAGCCGCCGCCCAGAGCACGATAGAGCTGCACCACTGAGAGCAATTCCTGCTCCCGTAGTTGCGCCAGCGCGAGCTCACCCTGGAAAAGGTTGCGTTCGGCGTCGAGCACTTGCAGATAGCTGTCGAGCCCGCCCTGGTAGCGCAGGGTAGAGAGCCGCGTGGTTTCCTGGAGCGCCTTCAGGAGCAATTCTTCCTGCGCGCGCTGCTCGCTGGTCTTGCGGTAACCGATGAGTGTGTCGGAGACTTCGCGGAAGGCCGTCTCAATGGTCTTCCGATAATTCGCGAGGGCTTCGCGCTGCTCCGCTTCCGTCAGACGCACGTTGGAGCGAACCCGGCCGGCATTAAAAACGGGCAGGTCAAAGGCCGGCGTGGCGGCGTTCCAGAGGCGGGCCGGTCCGGTAAACAATCTTTCAAGCGCGCGGCTTTGCCCGCCCAGGAAGCCGGTCAATGTGATCTGCGGAAAATACTGGGCCTTGGCGACGCCGATCTGCGCGTTGGCGGCGATCAACTGCTGTTCCGCTTGGCGGATGTCGGGACGCCGTTCGAGGAGCGCGGACGGCAAACCTGCGGGAACCTGCGGCGGAGCGGTCAGATCCTCCAGCTTCTTGCCGCGCGGAATGTCCCCGGGATCGCGGCCCAGCAGCAAGCTGAGCGCATTTTCGGTTTGCGCGATCTCGCGTTCCGCCGCCGCGATTTGCGCCGAGGCGGTGTAGAGCAATTGCTCCGCCTGATGAACGTCCAGTCCGGTAGCGGCGCCGCGATTCTTGCGCAGAGTGGTCAAGCGAAGATTGTCCTCGCCCACGGTGCGGTTCTGGCGCGCGATGTCCAGCTCCGCGTCGAGCTCCCGCAACTGAAAATACTGGGTGGTTACGTCGGCGACTAATGTGGTGACCACTCCCCGGCGGCCTTCTTCGCTCGCCAGGTACTGCGCCCGCGCAGCTTCGTTCAGCCGCCGCACGCGTCCCCACACGTCCAGTTCCCAGCCGAGCGCAAATCCCGCTTGGGTGTAACTGGAATCCAGGCTAACGCCCGGAGGAGGGGCCAGCGGAAAGGACCCGATCCGCGAACCGCGGTTCAGCGTGAACCCTCCGGTGGCATCGATGTTGGGCAGGCGGGCGGCCTGAATTACGCCCAGCTGCGCGCGGGCTTCGAGAACTCTTTGGGCGGCGATCTGTAAATCGAAATTCTGCCGCAGCGCGGTGTCTACCAGTTGCTTCAGAGTATCGTCGTGAAACAGGTCGAACCACTTGGTATCGGCGAGCGAGGGAGCTTCGCGGGCGCCCTGATCCCCGCGAAACTGCGGCGGCGCCGGCACCGACGGCCGCGAATAATTTGGACCGACGGCGCAACCTGCAAGCAGCATCAGCGCCGGCAGCGCCGCCATCGCGCGCTTCAACTGTTGCCTCCTGTCACGCTAACCGGATCCGGTTGTTCCACGGAACGGCGGTGCGATCGGCGTTGTGCTATACGTTCTATCTCGACGAACAGCACCGGCACGAAGAAGATGGCGAGCAGCGTGGCGGCGATCATGCCGCCGAATACTGTAGTCCCCAGCGCGCGCCGCGATGCGGCTCCAGCGCCTACCGCCATCAGCAGCGGCGTTACCCCGAAGATGAACGCGAAAGAAGTCATCAGAATCGGACGCAGCCGGAGGTGGGCGGCTTCGATCGCCGCGTCTTCGGTGGTCATGCCTTCGGCGCGGCGCAGACGGGCATATTCCACAATCAGGATGGCGTTTTTCGCGGCCAGTCCGATCAGCGTCACGATACCGATCTGGGTGTAAATATCGTAGTCGTACTGCCGCAGATACACCGCCAGCAGCGCGCCAAACAAACCCAGCGGAACCGCCAGCACCACTGCGAACGGAATGGACCAGCTTTCATAAAGAGCCGCCAGAAACAGAAACACCATCACCGCGGCAAAGCCGAACAGGAATCCTTCTTTACCTTCGGAAAGCTTCTGCTGAAACACCGTTCCGGTCCATTCGTAGGCGAAGCCGGTGGGGAGACTGCGCTCGCCGATCTGATCCATGGCGGTGGCCGATTGACCGGAACTGTAACCAATTGCATTCTGTCCCACGATTTTGGCGGTGCGGAAGCGGTTGTAGCGGTAGATTACTTCAGGCCCGGTGGTGCGCTCGACTTTTACCAGCGTGCTCAGGGGCACCATGTCGCCGTTCGCCGTACGCACGTAAAAGCGGCTGATGTCTTCGGGGCCGTCGCGATACTCCTGCTCCGCCTCCAGCGTGACCCGCCAGGTGCGGCTGAAGCGGTTGAAATCGTTAACGTATAGCCCGCCCAGAAAAGTTTGCAGCGCATTATAGACATCGGTTACGGGAATGCCCAAAGTTTGCGCTTTCTCAGTATCGAGATCCACCTTATACTGCGGCACGTTGTTGCGGAAGCTGCTGGTCAGGTTGGTGAGCTCGGGACGCTGGCTGGCGGAATCCAGTACCACTTGCGCCGCGTCCGCCAGTTGCTGGGTATCGCCTCCCGTACGGTCCTCCAGCATGAATTCAAATCCACCGGCGTTGCTCAAGCCTTGAATCGGCGGCATTCCGAAAGCGAACACCACCCCATCCTTCACCGCACGAAACTTTTGGCGCGCTTGTGCCAGGATGCCGGCCAGTTGCTCCTCCTTCGTCCGCCGTTGTTCCCAGGGAGCCAGCGTGGCGAAGATGGTGGCGACGTTGGAATTTACGGTTCCCGTGGTGATGTCGGTGCCGCCGAGGACCGTCGCGTCCACCACCCCCGGGATCGAGCGGAAGATGGCGTCCACTTGCGCGGTCACTCGCCGGGTGCGCTCGACCGAGGCTCCGTCCGGTAAGCGGATCGAGCACAACACCACGCCCTGATCCTCGTCCGGCAAAAAACCCGCCGGCAACGCCCGGAATAATCCGCCCGCACACAAAAAGAACGCTACCAGAGCCGCCATCGTCAAAAGCGGCTTGCGAAGCAAAGCCCGCACGCCTCCGAGATAACGATGCGTAGTCCAGTTGAAACCGCGATTGAAGCCGGAAAATAGCCGCGGCAGCAGGCTCGATTGCCGTTTGGGCCGCAGGATCATGGCACAGAGCGCGGGGCTCAGCGAAAGCGCGCTGAAGGCCGAGATCAGCACCGATGCCGCGATGGTGAGCGCGAACTGCCGGTAAATCTGCCCGGAGATGCCGCCCAAGAAGGCCACCGGGATGAACACCGCGCCCAGAATGCAGGCAATCGCGATCACGGGTCCGGAGACCTCGGCCATGGCATGCATGGTCGCCTCGCGCGGCATCATGCCGCGATCGATATTCAGTTGCGTGGCTTCCACTACTACGATGGCGTCGTCGACCACCATGCCGATCGCCAGCACCAGCCCGAACATGCTGGTCATATTGATGGTGAACCCCAGGGCGGGGAACAGCGCCATAGCCCCCAAAATCGAAACCGGCACCGTGACCAGCGGAATCAGCGTGGCGCGCCAATCCTGCAGAAATACGAACACCACCACGATCACCAGCCCCACGGCTTCAAACAGCGTCACGGCCACGTCTTTGATCGAGGCGCGCACGAACTGCGTGGCATCGTAGGCGATCTTGTATTGAATCCCGGCCGGGAAGTTCTTCTTGGATTCCTCCAAAAACGCCTTCACCCGATTTTCCGCATCCACTGCGTTGGCGCCGGGACTCAAATTCACGATCATGACCGCCGCCGGCTGCCCGTCTTCCGCGCTATAGGTGGCGTAGTCTTCGGCGCCGAGATCCACCCGTCCGATATCGCGCAGCCGTAGGAGCGAGCCGTCGGGCTCCGCGCGCACTACGATATCGGCGAACTGTTGGGGATCGAGCAGGCGCCCGGTAGCGTTTACCGGATACTGGAAATCTGCTCCGTTATTGACAGGCGGCTGGCCGATGGAGCCTGCCGGGTTTTGCCGGTTCTGCTCCTGAATCGCGTTCGTGACGTCGGTGGCCGTGAGCTTGAGCTTGGCCATTTTGTCGGGGTTGATCCAGACCCGCATTCCGTAGGTCTGCTGCGCTGCCAGACGCGCATCCCCCACGCCCGGGATACTGCCGATTTTGTCGACTAAATTGATGGCGGCATAGTTGTTCAGAAACAGTGAATCGTAGCGGCCATCGGGCGAGGTGAGCGAGATGGCCGCGATCAGCGCCGAGGAAACTTTCTTCACGGTGACGCCCACCCGTTGCACTTCCGGGGGCAGCTGCGGAAGCGCCAGACTCACCTTATTTTGCGTTTTTACCGTCGCCAGGTCGGGATCCGTGCCCAGTTCGTAGGTGACGTCGATGGTCAGCGTGCCGTTGTTGGAGCTGCGCGACAGAAAGTACAACATGCCGTCGAGCCCGATTAATTGCTGCTCGATCGGCTGCGCGACGGTCTTCTCAAGATCGAGCGCATTGCCGCCACGGTAATTGGCGACAATCTGCACCACCGGGGGCACCACCTGCGGATACGAAGCGACCGGCAAATTCTGAATGCTGACCGCCCCCAGCAGCACGATGACAATCGCAATCACGATTGCGAACACGGGGCGATCGATAAAGAACTTCGCCATGGTCTAGTTGGTTTTGGGCGTCGCTGCCGGCCGATACGCGTCGGCTTTAACCATGGTTCCCGGCCGCACTTTCTGCACACCTTCGACAATCACGCGGTCCCCCGGTTTCAATCCTTCGAGAACAATGGCGCGCTCGCCCAGGCGCTCGCCGATCACGACGTTATGCGCCAGAACTTTGTTGCCCGAATCGATTGCGTAGACCGACTGTGTTCCTTGCAGGTCGAGGAGCGCTTTCTGCGGCACCAGCAGGACGTTCTTCCGCTCGTTCGTCTTCAGCCGCACGCGCCCGAACTGACCCGGCAGGATATTGTGCCGCGGGTTGGGGAAGGTGGCTTGCAGTTCGAGCGTGCCGGTCTTGGGGTCCACTTGGTTGACGGTATTTCGGAAGCGGCCCGCGTAGGGATAAACGTTGCCATCGGCGAGGATCAGTTCCAGTGGCCTTTGCAGTACGCGCGCCTCATTAGCGGTCTTTTGCATCGCCAGATATTCCGCCTCGCTGACTTTGAATCGCAGCCAGATCGGGTCTAGCGGCACGATGGTAGTGAGTGGCTGCGCCGAGGTCTTGGTCACCAGGCCGCCCACTTGAATCAGGCTGTCGCCAATCCGTCCGCTGATGGGGGCGCGGATAGTCGCATATTCCAGATTCAGTTGTGCCGTGGCCAACTGGGCTTTGGTGGAGTCCACTTGAGCCGCGGTGGTGGCAATCTGCGCCTGAGTGGAGAGGCGCATTTGCTCGACGTTGGCCTTGCGCGAGTTCACGTTGGCTTCGTTGGCCTGCAGGGCGGCGAGAGCGTTGTCGAGATCCTGCTGTGCCGCGGCTTCTTCCTTTACCAGCGGCTGCAGGCGGTTCACATCCTGCTGCGCTTTGAGGAGGTTCGCCTGGGCCTGTTTCAGGTCGGCTTCGGCCTGCAGCAGCGCAACCTGATGCTGCGCAAACTGGTGGCTTGCCTGGTTCTGTTCGAGGTCGCCCTGGGCCTTGGCAACATCCGCCCGATAGGGACGCTGATCGAGCGTATACAGTACCTGCCCGGCTGTTACATCGGCGCCGGTCTGGAACAGCCGCTGTTCGATGTAGCCATCCACGCGTCCGCGGACCTCCACCATGTCGCGGGCGTAGGTCTCCGCGGTGTATTCGCTATAAATCGCGACGTCTTCCGGATGCACTTCGACTACCGACACCAGCGGAGGCGGTGGCGGACCCGCCGCGCTCGCCGTACCGCCGCTTCGTTCGCAGCCCGCGATAGCCAGACAAAGAATCACAGCTACGCCCACCTTGGCTCCCAATAGGGGGTAACACGGACTCATTTGCACATTAGCTCGACGTGGGGCTGCGCACACAGTCGAAAACGCACGCATCACTTTATAGTATCCCGGAGCGATGAACACTGGGTTAATTTATTCGATGCCGGGAGCGGGCAAATCGGTGCGAAAATCGTTCTGCCCAGACACTTAGAGCGGATTTCGCTATGCCATTCGGCGGTACCGGTTTTGCGGGATCAGCGCGACTTGAGGGCCAGGTCGAAGCTGTCCTTGAGCTCGACTGTCAATTTCTCCGCCTCGGGATTCGCCACCCGGTACATAGCCCCGTGCATCCGCTCCTTTTCGAGGGTGAGCTTTACGTAGTGATAGTTGGGGAACAGAATGCTCCGGTATTGATCTCCGGGCGTACGCTCAACGAAGTAAGGTGGCGCACCGCCTCCACCTGAGACCAAGTAAGTGACGCCATCGACGATATTGCGTTCGTAATTGTGGATGTGCCCGGCGCTGACCAGAAAATTAGCGTGGGATGACCGCGCAGCCTTCGACAAATACTCCCGCAGTGCGATCTCGTTCGGTCTCGGATTGTGATCCACTTCGAGATGCGTCTGAACGTCGGCCACCGGGGGATGGTGCAGCGTCACAATCACGAAATCGATTGAGCTAGGCAGCCCCGTGATCTGTTTTTCGATCCAGCGCGCCTGGTCGCTGTCCGGCAGTAGCGAGGTGTCGCTGTCCAGGGCCAGCAGGTAAACCCGCGAACCTAATTGCACTGAATACCAGCGGCGGTTTCGCAATTCGGGAAGAGCATTCCACCAGTTCTCCAAATCTTGCCGTGGATCGCCGACAAACTCGTGATTGCCGAGCGCCGGGTAGACGCGCAGATGCAAATCGCGCCAGACTTTGGTTTCAGACTGAAACACGGCGTAGTCGTTAGCGACGTTGCCTGCCAGCGGTACGTCCCCATTCATGATTACAGCGCCGGGATGTTCCTTGGCAATCTGGTTCACCAGCCATTGGCGAATGCGCGGATTGGTTCGCAGGGTGTTCGCCGGATCAGTGAAGCGCTGGTCGCCGTATGCGATGAGCGTCAAGGGATGGGGCAGTTCCTGGTCGGTGATTTTGAAGGCGGGTCCAGGTTCACTCAAAAGGCGGTTGGTGGGCTGGGCAGCCAGCGCAGCCATGCTAGCGGTGAACAGAAGAGCGCTCGGAATAAAGGCCCGTATGAACCGGCGTCTCACACCAATATCAATATCACGTCGGGATCACCCACACGAGCCGAAAATAGAAAGCCGGCCGCCTGCGCGACCGGCTTCTGTCCAGTGCATCGTACGATTTTTCTAACGGCCTCGGAAGCTGTTAGCGGAACCGTTTCTCTGGTGGTCCTGACCGTTCGAGCGGCCGCGTGTCTGGACTGGATTAGAACCGCGGTTCTGGGGGTGGCTCTGCCCGTTGAAGCTCCGATTCTGGTCGAACCCCCGGTTCCGGTCTTCGTCGCCGCCGCGAGTAAACGCGCGCCGGTCATCGCCGTCACGGAAGCGGTTGTCGAAGCGCGGTGCAAATTGGTAACCGACGCTGAATGACGACGGCGCGCTCCAGAAACCGGCCACCCAAACCGGGCGCCCGTAGTCTTGCGACCAATAGCCGTCCACCCACGTGTAACCAGGGCCCGGGCAGGGCGGAATGTTGGACGCGTAAGCCGGAGGCGGCTGGTAGAAACCGCCGTCGTTTCCTCCGAAGCCAATGCCGACAGAGAATCGGGATTGCGCGAACATCGATCCTCCAGCCAACAGCATTATCGCCAGCAATTTCGTTTTCATAAAGTGTCCTTCTTTCCTGCACTGCAATAATGCATGGCAAGGGCCGAAGTACAACTGCAATGGGTTGTGACGAATAGCCGTTTCTACAGCGTGTTGGGCGCGGTGCGGGCGCACCAGCCTGGTGCTTTTAGGCCAAGCTGTGATTACAGAACGTTAACCGGGAGATCTAGCGTCTGCGTCCGCTCAGCCGCAGCAAACTGAGGAAGAGGTTGATGAAATCCAGATACAACATCAAGGCGCCGAAGATCGCCGTCTTGCGTCCGGCATCGATTCCCTGGTTGCCCGGAATATTCATGGCCTTGATCTTCTGGGTATCGTAAGCCGTGAGTCCCGCGAACACGATGATACCGACGATCGAGAACACGAAGCTGCCGCCGGCGCCCATCAGCGAGGGAAAGAACAAAGAGAGCACCGCGAAGCCCACCAGCCCGAACAACCCCATCATGCAGAAGGAGCCGACGGGCCCGAGGTCCCGTTTGGTCACGTAGCCGAAGGCGCTCAGGCCCGCAAAGCCGAAGGCTGTGACGCCGAACACTTCCGCGATGCTCGAGCCCGTGTAGACCAGAAAAATGCTGGAGAGCGTCAGTCCGGTTAATCCCGCGTATAGAAAATAGATGAGCGTCGCCGTCAGGCCGCTGATCCGGTTGATGAGCCACGACAGCGCGGCCACGGCCCCCAGTTGGGCAATGATCAAAGCCCAAAACAGCAGCCGGTTGCCGAAGATGGTTTGCACCAGAGCCGGGTTGCCGGCGACGTTCCAAGCCACTGCGCCGGTGAGGCAGAGTCCACCGGTCATCCAGCCGTACACCCGGCTCATGAACCTTGCGTTCTCTATGGTGATTGCCGGCCCGAAGGCTTGAGTTCGCAGGCGCTGGCTGTCCCACGGTTGATTTCCGGCGGATTGTGGTCCCATGCCCCAACTCTAGTCCGCTGGCGAACTGGCTGTCAATTGGATAGTGCACTGAGAGTTGATCTTAGCGGCGGTTGAGCGAGAATCGGTACTATGGCTGCTTTGCAGCGATTGCGCTGGGATTCGAATTTCTCGGAACGGAGAAAGCTAGCCTCTTGCGGCTTCCCAGCAGCCATCGGGGAGTTACACGAAGCGAATCAAGTAGAAGTTGCTGCTAAACCCTGCTTGGCTCATGCTCCGCATCGACTGCCCGCAGAGCCGCTCGGTAGATATGATAACGTTTGGTGCGCTTAAGGATTTGAAAACGAGGCATTGCCTCTACCTGGGATGTGAACGTGGGATATACGGCCATGAGGAACACATCGCGAGGATATTGTTCAATCGACGCGTCTAGATTGGAGAGTACTTTCTGCAGCACGTCGGGTCCAAACGGGTTGAATATATAGACGATTAAATTCTCATGCGGGAATTCGTAATCGATTGCATCCAGGTTCAAGGATTCAAGCGGCCGTCCGGATCTGCTCTTCCCTGGCCGGTATCTGGCGATGTTTTCCAGCCCCTGTTTGTACAGTTCGACCGCGAATTCAACGCCCTGGATCCGGCGAAAGGGATACTCCGAAGCCACCAGCATCATGCGCCCCTTGCCCGAGCCTAGATCCACGAATGTGTACTCCGAATAATCGGCGATGGGAAGATCGTCGAGCGCCATCCGTGCAACTGAGGGCCGGACCGGAAGGTAGTCGCCCCCGTAGTCCGTTTTGCCCACCAGAGTGAGGCTCTTCACGCTTGCGTAGCCGGTAGTCCTTACGCGATGAACGAAATCGAACCACCATCCTTCGGCACCAACCGCGAAGGCCTGAATCTGCCGTATTCCGGGCATTTTCTCGATGCGGCGCATTCGCCTAAGTATGCGCCATCCCGGTTGTGATGGCCAGAGATCTCCACAAATCCGGGAGCCGCATCGCTTTGCGGAATGCTGAAGTAGCCGCCCCTTGGGCGCGAGCTAGCTGCACTATGATAGTCAGGATGCGATTCTCCCTGATTCTGCTCACGATTTCTTCGGCGCTGGCACAGGACGCCGGGGCAACGCGCGCCGATTGGGCGCATTACGGCGGCACGCAATTCTCGTGGCGCTATAGCGCGCTCGATCAAATCAATGCCACTAACGTCAAGGCCCTCACGCCCGCCTGGATGTTTCAGACCGGCGATTATGCGGAGAACCTGCAGGCCACGCCGATTGTGGCGGATGGCGTGATGTACCTGATCACCGCGCGGGCGCGCGTGTTTGCGCTCGATGCCGCAAGCGGGCGCGAGATCTGGCGTTACCAATACCCTGAGCTGCCGCGCAACATTCCCGGTTTCATCGGCAGTCGCGGGCTGGCGGTGAGCGACGGCAAGGTCTTCTTCGGCACCAAGGACGATTACATGATTGCGTTGGATCAAAAAACCGGACGCCAGTTATGGAAAGTCAACGTCGACGACGCGCGGCAGTGCGGCTGCAATATCACTGCGGCTCCGTTGGTGGTGAAAGACAAAGTGATCGTCGGCGGCACCGGGGGCGATGGCGCGCATCGCGGTTATATCACGGCGTTCTATACCAAGAACGGGAGACTGGCGTGGCGCTGGTATGTGATCCCCGGACCCGGTGAAAAAGGCAATGAGACCTGGAAAGGCGACAGTTGGAAATTCGGCGGGGGAGCGCCCTGGCTGACCGGCTCCTATGATCCCGCGCTGAATCTGCTGTATTGGGGCACGGGTAACGCGGCGGCGGATTTTTACGATGCCGAGCGCGTACCCACCGGCGCCGACAAGAGCAAGGATGTAAATCTCTACACCGCGAGTGTAGTGGCGCTCGACGCCGATACCGGAAAGCTGCGCTGGCACCACCAGGAAGTTCCCGACGATCTGTGGGATTACGATTCCGCCTATGAGGTGCTGCTGATGGATCGGGAGATCCGCGGCCGCATGCGGCAGGTGCTGGTGCATATGAATAAGAGCGGGCTGACTTCGGTGCTTGATCGGGTGACCGGCGAGTTTCTGGGAGCGTTCTCGGTGCCGGAAGTACGGACCTGGATCGCAGGCGTCACCGAAGACGGCAAACTGGTGGGCCGCAATGAGCCGCAATTGGGTAAAACCACCACCATCTGCCCCAGCGCGGCGGGAGCGAAAAGCTGGAACTCCATGGCGTATTCTCCGCGCACCGGCTTGCTCTATGTGCCCGTCAATGAACTGTGCAACGACATCACGCCTAACAACCGCGCGCCCGAAGAAGGACGCAACTATATGAATGGCGAATTCCCGGTGAAGCTGGCTGCCGGACGCACCACCTATAGCCACGTGGATGCCTGGGATCCGGTGACCGGCAAGCGCGCCTGGAGCGTGGCGTATAAATATGTTCTGCTGGCTTCGATGCTCGCAACCGCGGGCGATCTGGTGTTCACCGGCAATCCCGAAGGCGAGTTTTTCGCGCTGGACGCCAAAAGCGGCAACCGGCTGTGGAGTTATCAAACCGGGGCCGGACATCGCGGATCGGCGGTCTCCTATGCGGTGAATGGGCGGCAGTTCATTGCCACGCCGACGGGATGGCACAGCTCCGTGGTGGGAGCGGCAGCGGCCGCCTTGTTCCCGGATCAAGACTGGAGACTGGGCTCGACGCTGGTGGTGTTCGCTCTGCCGGAGGCGTCGCGATGAAACGGCTGATGGCGGTGCTGGTAGTGGCTGGGTCCTGCTGCGCGCAGAATCTGGCTGACGTGGTGAAGCAGGGGGAGCAAATATTTGCCAAGTCTTGCGCCACCGGATATTGCCATGGAGTCAGAGGCGCGTCAAGCGGGGCTCCGCGGCTAGCGGGCCGGGGCTTCGATCAGGCCTATATCGCTACGGTAGTCTCGCGCGGTGTGCCCGATACCGGCATGGCCGCCTTCGCCGGCAGGTTGTCCCGCCCCGCTTTGGTTGCGGTAGTGGCTTATGTCGCGACTCTGAATGGCATCACTAATCCGGCGATCGGCGCGGGCGAGGTGGCGTCAGCGGTTCTTCCAGGGCCCGCGCTCACCGGAGATGCCGCCCGCGGCGCGGAATTGTTCAAGGAAGCCGTGAGGGGATTCGGACGATGCTCAACGTGTCATGAAGTCGATGGTTTTGGGATTTCCGTGGCGGCTCCGATCGCGAGGGTACCGGCATCCGCAGCGGCGTTGAAGGCTCTGGCGACACCTAGTGTGAAGACTGGCTCGATGGACGGAGAATCCATGCCCGTCCTGGTGCTGAGCGAAGGCAAGCAGGGCGCGGTATTCTATGACCTGACCTCGGCGCCGCCGGTCGAGCGGAACACGCCACCCGGCTCGGTAAAGTTCGCCGACAGCAGCGCATGGCGGCACTCCTCCGTCATCGGAGCCTATAACGATTCCGAGCTGGCCGCGATTCTTACTTACCTGCGCGCGGTCATCACGCCATAGGACGTTTCGATGACCGCTAGGCCTTATGCATGTACTTGATGTTGGATTTAAACACCAGTAAATTCGGCGCGCCGTCGCGATTTACTTTCAGGCAGTCTTTGTCGTACCACTCGATCACGCCTTTGAGCACTTCGCCATCGCGAAGCACCAAAGACATCGGCGTTTTCGACTGCATCTGTTTCAGGTAGTAAAAATTTTCGGCGTTGGTTTGTTCCGGAGGTGAGCTTCGTTTCAGGCCACCTCGAGGCGGCGGCCTTTGACCTTTCGCTTCGGCTTTGGCTTCATTAAAAGAAGGACGTATCAATTTACGATTCGCGGGCTCCATGGGAGCACTCCTATGGGACTTCGACGGGGATCAGAACCACTTAGTTACCTTGATAGCACAGCGCCGGGCAAAGTTCCAGCAGGAGCTAAACGCCGCCGCGCAATTCGGCCGCAAAAGCGTCGAGTGCGATGGACTTCTGAATATTGCGGCGCACCAGATGGACCAATTGATCGACGCGCGCGACAGCGGCGCGCAGCCAAGCGAACGAGACACGCTGCGCCAGCGGTTCCAGTTGGCCGCGCACGTCTTCGTTCCGCAGCGGCGCGATGCCGTGAGCCACGCGCAGGATGTCTTCGAGCAGCACGTACAGAACGTCCAGATACGAATCCAGTTTCTCGGTGCGGCGCGCGGCGATCGAATCGGAATGCTTCAGCCAGGTTCCGAAAGGCTCCAGGCCGCTGGCCACGCGCAGCAGCGCGAGCATGGCGTCACGGCGGCGGTCGTAGGTCTCGAGATCGAGCGCAACCGCGACTCCGGGCGAGCCTTCAGCGAGGCGCAGACGGCGCTCGGCGTGATCCAGTTGGCGGGCCGCGGCGAAGGCGCGCATTTCCTCATCGGTCAGCCGCGATAATCCGAAGGGCACGGCGCGCGAGCGGATGGTGGCCAGCAAATCGTAGGGATTGCGCGCGGTCATGATCAGGATCAGGTGTGGCGGCGGCTCCTCCAACGTCTTCAGCAGCGAGTTGGCCGCCTGTTCATTGGCGCGATCAATGTCGTCGATCAGGAACACGCGCCAGGAGCCTTTGAGCGGCTTGAGCGAGGCGCGCTCTTTCAGCAGGCGCATCTGCTGGATGGTGATCTGGCGCAAAGGTCCATCGGGAGCGAAAGTTAAAACGTCGGAGTGCGAGGCGAAAAACAGCGGATCCTCGTTGCGTTTGTCGGAGGGCCATTTTTCGCGGTCGGCGATGATTTCGAGATTGGCTTCGAGGCTCAAGTCATCGCGCTCGATTTTGACGGCGTCAGCGGGCGCCCCATCGCCCACCAGCAGGGAGGCAAAGCGGCGCGCCAGCGTGGCTTTCCCGACACCCTGGGGTCCAGAGAGGAGCAGAGTCTGCGGAATTCGCCCGCTCGCCGCCATTTCCGTGAGGGCGGTTACTACCGCGGAGTTGCCGAAGAAATTATCCAACTCTAAAAAGTACCATGCACCCATTCGGGGATGCCCATTTTGGGGTAGTGCCTGGAAGCTTCGCCACTTCAAGCGCTTAACAAATGGGTTCTCTAAGAAGGGGGAAAAGTATTGGGCAGCGGATTGCTTGGGTACGCTATTACAACTTCTGCCGGATTCACAAATCGTTGCGCGTTTCGCGCGCGATGGGAGCCGGGGTTGCCGATCAGTGTGGGAACTGGCGGAACTGCTAGCGTAGGGTAAGATGCGGCGTCCACTGAAATCGTTGGCGCAATGGTGGCTAATAAGGAAGCTCCCGTCCAACCTTCGTGACGGTGACATTTGCTCTGTCGTGTTTGGCGAGGACGGATACAAGATTGTAAAAGTTCTGAAGGTAGATGAATCCATTATCCACATTGCGCTTTATAAGAATCGGCACTCTCAGCGCCCCCTTCAAATCGATGAGCGGATACTCACATTTGGAAGAATGGACGATTCGGGCGGATTTGGGATCGGGCATTTACCGCTCTCGCGCGGCTCTTTCGCCGCCTGGTTACCCGTTAGAATTCAGCACTCTCAAGTAATCGATGAGGACTTGGAGGGCTATCGCATCTGGTACGAATCAAAAGGCGGCGTTTTCGATTGAATTGGTTAACGCACCCTTCAGGCACTACCCCATTTTGCGCCAACTTGTTCTATCTTTATTAGTAGTCATGCGCCGGATTTTGCCCATACTATGCTGGCCGGTTTTGGCGCTGTCCACCTGCGTCCTGGTGGTATCGGTCTTCGGTGCGTCGGTACCCAAGGTCGCGCCGGCCGTGATTCAGGGCGCAATCCCGCAAACCCCACCGGTGCCGGTGCTGGTGGAATTATTCACCTCGGATGCCTGTGCTACTTGCGCGGCCGCGGGCGACGTGCTGCGCACTCTCGAACAGAAGCAGCCCATTCCCGGCGTAGAGGTGATCGGCATCGAAATGCGCATGGATGCCTGGGGCGCGCAGGGTTTCCGCGATCCCTTCGCTTTGCGCCAGATGACCAACCGCCAGAATGAGTACCTGCGGCTGTTCAAACTGGACAATCTATTCACGCCGCAGATCGTGATCGGGGGACAATCTCAACTTGAGGGTCCGGATATGAAACAGGCGCGGGACGAAATCGCGCGTGCCGCCAAGGGCCAGCGGGCTACCGTCGATTTTTCGTTTCAGTCGGCTTCGCTGGCGACGGTGAAGGTGGACAAGCTGCCGTCCTCCGCCGGCGAGAGTGAAATTTGGATGGCCGTTGCCGAAAGCCCGCAAGAAGAGAGACCCACAGGCCCGCTGAGCAACCCGGGGCCGCTCGGCCGCACGGGAATCGTGCGCAGCCTGGTGATGCTGGGACTGGCACAGCCCGGTGAAGTCACCACCTATTCGATGCACCTGCGCTTCAACCCCCGCTGGAGACGCGAGGATGTGAAATACGTGGTGTTCGTGCAGGAGCGCCTCAGCCGCAAGATCTGGGCCGCTACTGCCATCGTTCCCTAGGCGAAGCACTCCGCTGGCGGCGATTCCCGCTATTTCACCGTCAGGTGCTGCACGTCCTGCTCATTTTCCAGGCAGATCAGGTCGAGCAGCTCGGTGTCTACCACCGCGGTTTGGCGGATCGTCGCGGTCCAGGGACGCGTGTAGGCCTTGGGATCGTTGATGGTGACCTCAATCTCCAGATTGCCGAAGTTGGGCCGCCGGAACCGCTCGGTGACTTTGCCTGCCTCGGTCAACGGACTGCCCTTGGCGTCGAGCCACTGATCGTCGCGATAGCCGATGCTTTCGACCACCAGCGTGTCTCCGTCCCAGCGGCCCGTCGAATAGCCGTTCCAGGTAGGCTGCGGATCGACCGGTAGCGGACGGCCATCCGTGAAAATCTGGCGGTAGCTGGCGTTGTATTCGTCGAGGAGAATGATCAGGCCGGGCGTCTGCACCAGCTTCTTCATCGTCGGTAGCAAGTGCATGCGGGGGCCGCCGCGCGCGAGGCAGCGAGTATAGGGATCGTCCGCGAGCCCCTTGTGCTCAATTTTTTCGCTGGCCCACGGCTGATACGGCACTCCGTCCTTAAGCCCCACGCCCAGATTCCCGAACTGGACGCTGATCGCGAGATCCCCGCAAACCCGGGTTACGCCGTTGCAGGGCAGCGGGTCAGCGGCGCGCCACATGCCGGAAAAATCGGGCTTGCCCTGGGGCGTTCGCGGCGCCGGCGCCGTCAGGTTGGGGTTGCCATCCGGGGTGCGCGGGATTCCGGCGGTGGGATAGTTGATCCACTGTGCCGGCGCGGACAGCGTAAGGACGCAAAGAACCGCGAGGATGGTGGCTGCCCAACGCATGCGGCGATTATACCGGATCTGAAATGCATACAGCGCCGAGACGGACCCACCTCAGCAGCGGGCGATCAGAACGCCGATGGAGATCTGCCCGCGACAGGCCTAGAACGGAACGTCGTCGTCGGTGATGCCTTCGTTCATGGACGCAGCCGCCTGCGGCGCAGCGGCCGGCCGTCCCCGGGGAGCGCTGCGCATTCCGGAAGACGGGGGCTCTTGGGAGAAGCCTTCGTCCATCCCGGCGCCGGCGCCGCTTCCGCCAGCCTGGCCGCGTCCGCCGAGCAGAATCACTTCTTCGGCCACCACTTCGGTGGCCCACACTTTTTTACCGTCTTTGTCGTCATAGCTGCGCGTTTGTAACCTGCCTTCGACGTAGATCTGGGTTCCCTTGACCAAGTAAGGCGCGACGTTTTCACCGCGCCACAGCACTACTCGGGTCCAATCGGTTTCTTCTTTCCATTCGCCGGTCGCCTGATCCTTCCAGCGACGGTTGGTCGCCACTGAAAACTTGGTCACCGCGACCTGCGAGGCGGTATAGGCGGTCTCGGCGTCACGCCCAAGATGCCCGATCAGAATCACTTTATTTACGCTACGGCTAGCCATGATTCTGAACTTTACCATACGCCGAAATGGGGTGAAAGTTTTGGTCTCCCAATTGCCGGTGAAACAAGGTATGATTTCATCCATGACGGCCTCGGGGCGGCTCCGGCTGGTATTTGGCCTGGTGACCACTCCGCTGTTTTGCGCGCCGCTTTCTGCGCAGACCCTGCTTTCTTCCGGCGGCGGCCCGGTACATCTGGTGGGCAGCGATCTGGCGGTGCTTGAGGCGCAAGACGTTCGCAAGGAAATTAACTGCAACGTCACGCCGGAAAAGCCGGCGCTGGGCTTCGACCTGCGCTTCCATGCCGGATTCAGCGTCACGGTGCCGCTTAAGGATCTGGCGGGCGAAGAGAATGCGCTGACCATTCTGTTCCGGGTGACACCCCTCGGTCAATCCGCAGAATCCGCCTACTTTATCCAACGCTACACCGTACCGAGCATCGCCGACGATGCCGGGGGCGACGCGCTGCTCCAAGGGTCGCTCGACTTGGGGGAAGGGAATTACCACGTGGACTGGCTGATGCGGGACCGCCTCGAGCGGGTGTGCTCCTCCTACTGGGATATGGAGGCCTCGCTGCCGGCGAAGGACCGCGGCATGAAGCTCGAAATGCTGGCGGGCGCCATTGAATCCGCGCATATCGAACAGTTTACGGAGGAGCCGCAGATCGCGCGGGTCCTTGACAAGACGCCGCTCAAAATCAAGGTGCTGGTCAACTTTGCCCCGCAGAATTACGGCGCTTCCACTATGCGGCCGCAGGATACCGCGGCGCTGGTGGCGATCCTGCGGCAGTTGGCGCGGGAACCGCAGTTCGGCAAGTACTCGGTGGTGGCTTTCAATATCCAGGAACAGCGGGTTATCTACCGGCAGGATAGCTCCGACACCATCGATTTTCCCGCCTTAGGCGAAGCGCTGCGGACCGTTAAGCTGGGGATCGTCGACGCCGCCAAGCTGCAGCGCAAGCACGGGGATACCGAGTTCCTGACCGACCTGATCCAAAAAGAAATGTCGGGCGGCGATCATCCCGACGCGCTGATCTTTGCTGGACCCAAAGTAATGCTGGATGCGTCTGTTCCAGAGGAGGCGCTTAAACCGCTTACCGACGTGCATTATCCGGTTTTTTATATGAATTATGCCTTGAATCCACAGGCGGTTCCCTGGCGGGATTCGATCAGCCGGGCGATCCGGGTCTTTCGCGGGACCGAATTCACCATTACCCGGCCGCGCGATATGTGGTTTTCCGTCTCCGACATGATCTCGCGTATAGTAAAATCTAGTTACACTCGCTTGTCAATCGGATCGGCGCAGTAGGGTCTTTTATGCGTTTGCCTCTTGGTTTCGGTGTTGGATTACTGGCCGCGCTGGCCTGTGTCCCGGCGAACGCACAACATTCGCGATACGCCAATAAGCTGGCTCCCTATGTCGCCTCGCCCATTCGCGTGATTGACCGCATGCTGGAACTGGCCAACATCAAGCCCGGTGAAACGGTGTTCGATCTGGGTTCGGGCGATGGGCGGGTTTTGATTGAGGCCGTGGAAAAATATAAGGCCAAAGCCGTGGGCGTTGAGATTTCGCCCAGACTAGTGGCCAAGGCGACGGCCAATATTCAGAAGGAAGGCCTGTCGGACCAGGTTCGGGTGATTCAGGGCGACGTGCTGACCGCCGACCTGACCGGCGCCGACGTCGTGTTTATTTACCTGGTCACGCCTCTCAATGAGAGGCTTCGACCGCGCTTCGAGCGGTTCCTTAAGGCGGGAGCGAGAGTCATCTCGCACGATTATGCGGTACCCGGATGGAAACCCGCCCGCACGGAGAAGACCGACGACCGTCATGCGCATCTCATCTACGTTTATGAGATGCCTCCTCTCAAGAATTAGCGGCGCCCCATCGTCCTACCGCGAGAGCCTGAGCGCGCATGATCCCTTTACGATCCACGGAACGAGTACACGCAGCCACACCCGTCGTTGGAATTCTGATCGCTCTTAACCTGCTGATTTTTCTATACCAGGTTTCGCTCGATCAATTCGCACTGACGCAGTTCGTGGAGCGCTGGGGCCTGATACCCGACACCGTTTCCGGGAACCTCCAAACGCTGCTCACCTCCATGTTTCTGCATGGCGGCTGGCTCCACGTCCTGGGCAATATGCTGTTCCTGTGGGTATTCGGGCGTAACGTTGAGGATCTTATCGGCAGCGGCCGTTTCCTGATTTTCTATTTGTGCTGCGGTTTGGCGGCCGCCATTTTGCAAGTGGTGACGAATCCGTATTCGCACGTGCCGACCATCGGAGCGAGCGGCGCGATTGCCGGAGTGATGGGCGCCTACCTGATCAAATTCCCGCGCGCGCGGATTGGCACGCTGGTGTTCATTGTGGTCTTCGTGACCACGATTGAAATCCCGGCGTGGGCCATGCTGATCTGGTGGTTCGTCATCCAGCTTTTTAGCGGACTGGGATCGCTGGGCACCACCAATTATTCGGGCGGCATCGCCTGGTTTGCACACGTGGGCGGATTCGTGGCTGGGATGCTGCTCATACGGGCCTTCCCGGTCAAGCGCCGGCAGTGGCGCGCCTGGTACGAAGAAGAATAGGGCAGACCGAGCCAGCCGCTTAGTCTTCCGGTACGGTCCACTTTTCACCCAGCTCGAAAACTTTGAACTGCTGATGCGGCCGCTGGCCTAGCATGTGGGTAACAAAATCGCTCTCCTGGCCGGTTTCATAATGCATCGGCACCAGCCACTGGGCGCCGATATCCTCGGCCAGTTGCGCGGCATCGCTCACGGGAAAATTCTTGCCGCCGACTGGCAGCAGCGCGACGCTTACGTTATAGGGGCGCAGGCGCTCGGCCAGGGTGTCGTAACGCACCGAATCGCCCGCGTGGTAGATGGTCCAGCGCCCGAAGCGGATCAGGTAGCCCAGATACGGATAGCCGCCGATTGGCGTCCAATCCAGTTGTGGATGCGCGGAAGGCACCGCGTAAATGCGGGCGTACAGGTTGTCCTTGAAGTATTCGACGCGCAGATCGGCATCGGTCGTGGTCATGCGCGGATACGGGATACCCGCCGCATGCGCCTGGTCCGCGGCACTCTTGGGCAAGATCAGCTTCGCGCCTTTGGATCCTTCGAGCATCGCGATGACTGAGGGCGCATCCAGATGGCCGCGATGCGCGTGCGTCGCCAGAATCATATCGGCATGCTGGACAGCGGCGGCGGCGAGCGGCGCGCCCGGCTGCGACAGGCATGGGTCGACATAGAAAGTGATGTTGGCAAAGCGAATTACGAAGCTGCTGCGGCCGAGCCACCACAGCGTCGGGGTGGCGCTAAGAGTCTGTTCAATATCCGCGATGAGGTTCACTTCGAGGAGGCCCTTTGCAGGCGATCGAGCACCGCTGCCCATTCTACTGTGTCGGGCGGAGGCTCGACGCAAATCACCGGCCAGTTTTCACGATCGAGCTGGTGCAGGATGCTGTAGAGACGCGCAGCATAACTCTCGGGCGCAGCAGGCATTTGGATCGACCGCGCCGCGCTCATCTGCTGGTTGATCCAGAGATAGGCTCCGCGCGGGTCTGGACAGTTCGATAAAACCAGCGGCGTCCGCGGGCTGTAATGGCGCGGATGCATGCCGGGAGCCGGATGCGCGGCGTCCGATGCAGGTGCGCCAGCATCCTCCACGTCTGCAATCGAAATCATGCCGGGCCGAAGTAGTGTGATCTTCCCTGAAGTGATCGCCACCACTGTGGACTCGAGGCCTACCTGGCAGGGCCCGCCATCGACCACCGGCAGGGCGTCGCCGAAGGCTTCGCGGACGTGCTCGGCCGTGGTGGGCGAGAGGCCCATGAAGCGGTTCGCGCTAGGGGCGGCGAGCGGAACGCCCGCCTCCTGGATCAAAGCCAGCGCCAGCGGATGATTGGGCACGCGAACTCCCACCGTAGGCAGACCGGCTGTCACAATGTCGGGAATCGCAGAGGTTTTAGGAAGTACCAAGGTAAGCGGCCCCGGCCAGTAGCGTCGCGCGAGCCGCTCGGCTGCGGGCGGCCACTCGGTTACGAGAGTTTGCGCCATTTCGATGGATGCCACGTGCACGATGAGCGGGCTCGTCGCCGGCCTTCCCTTCAGTGCGTAAATTTTCGAGACCGCGACAGCGTCGAGCGCATTCGCGCCCAGGCCGTAAACCGTCTCCGTGGGAAACGCGACTAGTTCACCGGCGCGAATACGCTCGGCGGCTTCCTTAATCGAGATCATCCGTAATCAAGATCATCCCTAATCCAGATCGTCGGCATCCGCACCGGCGGCGGCAACGGTTTTTCCGGTCTTGAGCAGGACCAGATACGCGTGGATCAGGGCTTCGAGGTCGCCATCGAGCACCCGGTCAACGTCGCCGATGGCCAGCTTGGTGCGATGGTCCTTGATCATGCGGTAAGGCGCCAGCACGTAGCTGCGGATCTGGCTGCCGAAGTTGATGCCGAGTTTGGTGTCTTCGAGCTTGCGCTCCTCGACGCGCTTCTTGGCGAGTTCATGCTCGTACAGTTTCGCGCGGAGCTGCTTCATGGCGCTGGCGCGATTCTTATGCTGGCTGCGCTCGTTCTGGCATTGGACCACGATGCCGGTGGACAGGTGCGTCATGCGGATGGCGGAGTCGGTGCGGTTGACGTGCTGCCCTCCGGCGCCCGACGCGCGGAAGGTGTCGACGCGCAGGTCTTCCGGACGTATATCGATAACGATTTCGTCGTCAATCTGCGGATATACGAACACCGAAGCAAACGACGTATGGCGCCGGGCGTTGGCGTCGAAGGGCGAGATGCGCACCAGGCGGTGGACGCCGACTTCGCTTTGCAGCAATCCGTACGCGTTCTCGCCGTTCACTTCAAAGGTGACCGACTTGATGCCCGCGCCTTCACCCTCCAGGCGATCCGTAACGACGGTTTCGTAATGGTTGCGCTCGGCCCAGCGCAGGTACATGCGCAATAGCATCTCGGCCCAGTCCTGGCTTTCGGTGCCGCCGGCGCCGGGGTGAATGGTGACGATGGCGCTGCGAGCGTCGTTTTCGCCCGAGAGCAGCATCTTGGTCTCCAGCTTCTCGAGATAGGCCGTGAGGCTCCGCATCTCGCGTTCGAGGTCGGCGTTAACATCCTCGCCTTCGCGCGCCAGTTCGAACAGCGTATCAAGGTCGGAGGCCAGCGCGGAGATCTTGGTTTCCTGATCGATCTGCTCTTCCAGGCGCTTGCGGTCCTGCATGATCTTCTGGCTTTTCTCGGGGCTCGACCAGAAATCCGGTGCGTTGATCTGCTGTTCGGTTAGGGCTAGCTGGGATTTGCGCGCGGGCGCGTCAAAGATAGCTCCGCACAGCGTCTGCCTGCTGGCGGAGCGTAACGTACTCTCTTTCCAATTCGTCGAGGGTCATTCAATATGAGTTTAGCAAGCGGCTGCGCGATTCCATACTCTCCTATAGAATCCATGCAAATGAGCCGATTACAGGAGAAATGGCTCGTATCTCATGGCCGCTCGGCACCCTGGTAGCAGGTCTATGCGTGCTCTGGGTCATGTTGGGCTCGAGCATGCTGCCGATGGCGCGGTCCGCCGACTTCCTGAACTTTTATGCCGGCGCGTCTCTAGTGCATCAGGGCCGAATCGCCGAGCTGCACACCGTGCAGGTCATGAAGGTTTCCAAAGGGCGGGTGCCGGAGGCCAAGGCGCTGTTTGTGCGCCCGGCATTCTACGCCGCGCTATTATCGCCGCTGGCCTTACTACGCCAGGATCGGGCATTTGATGTCTGGGTCGCCTTCCAGGCATTCCTGTTATTGCTCTGCTGGTTTTGGGCGTGGCGCCGTTTCGGCGCTGACGCTCTGGTCTTCGCAGCTTTGTCACTGCCCGCCCCGCTGGGAATCGCCAGTGCGCAGGATTGCGCTTTGTTACTGGCCGCGTTCATCATGTCCTACGAGCTGGCCGAACGAAAACGCTGGGCCGCGAGCGGCGCGGCACTGGCGTTGCTGCTGATCAAATTTCATCTGATCCTGCTGTGGCCGGTGGCACTGCTGGTTCAAAAGCGCTGGAAAATGTTCGCCGGGTTCTGCGGTATGGCTGCGCTGGAAGCGATCAGTTGCTGGCTCCTCGGCGGCACCGCGCTGATCCGGTCCTATGTCGCGATGCTGGGCGACAAGCATCTGGATATGCTGTCGCCCTCGCCGCAGTTGATGATCAGTTACGAAGGTCTGGCCGCGAATCTGGGTATCGCTTCCCCGGCATTCAATTTTCTGATGATCGCCGGGGTCATCGTGCTGTGGGTGTGGACGGTCCGCGACGCACCCTTGTGGCGAACCTTTGCGGTAACGGCGGTGGCCTCCGAGATCGTCGTGCCGCACGTATATGGCTACGATGCGACGCTGCTGCTGCTGCCGATCTGGCTTACGATTTTCCACTCCAAGCAACCGGCTTCGAGAATCGCGGCCACGCTGATGGCCACGCCGCTGCCGTTTCTGTTTGCTCTTGCCGATAGGCCCTGGGCCGTAGTCGCTTCGGCGTCAATGCTGCTGTTCTTTGCGGTGCTGGCATATGAGAGAGTCAGTTCGACCGTCGCGGAGCGCACCGCGATTCCGGTCGCGGCATCACCCGCAAATGGCTGAAGGATCGTAACCGAGTTTCTTAGAAGCCGCGGATTGCCGAAATAATAACAGACGGAACGTAGCGATGGAATCGGCGGTTTGATTCCAGCCGCCGGCCTACATCTCCAGCAAATACCCCTTCTTTCCCACATTCATCGCCCTCGTCGCGCCCATTTGGATCACCACGCCCTCGGCCTCATGAACGTGTCCGCAGAAAAAATGCTCGGGCTGGTGCTTCTCGATGAACTCGCGCACGGCGCGGCTCCCTGCGTGCAGTCCTGCTTTGATACGATCGAGCGGAGTTCCTAGCGGCGGCGAGTGGCACACCAGCACCTGTGGTTTCCACGCGGCGAACTTCTCCAGGTGCTCGGCGATTTCATCTTCGCTATATTCACCCGGCGTGTCGAACGGCGTCACTGTCGAATAACCCAGACCCGCGAAACGCACGCCGCCGATCTCCGCCGTCGCGCCGTGGAAATCGATGAACCCGAAGCGCTCGCAGAACCCCGCAATGTCGCTCGCCGATTCGTGATTGCCGGGCAGAACGCGGACGCGCTCGCGCCGGCGCTTCATCACCTCGCCCATTTTGTCCAGGCCGCGAGCCCAGCTCACCAGATCGCCGGCGGCAAAATAAACGTCGGCATCGATCGCCATCAGCGTCTCCAGCGCGACTCTGTCGTTATGAATATCGGAGAAGATGAGAGCCTTCATCATCAGTTATTATGGTAGTTACAAACCCCGATGTCTGAACCTTCCGCTCCAAGTGTGAACAGTTGGCTCGAAGACGAGCTCTATCATCAGTATCTCTATGACCGGCAAACCGTAGACTCCGGCTGGAAACAGGTTTTTGAAACCGACGGCCTGCCTGCCAACGGCGCTGCCGCCTTGATTGAACCCATCGTCGACGAACCGCGCGAGATGCGTGCGCTTCCCGCACCGGCGCCCGCTCCTGTTGCGCTCGGTCAGGACGATCAGGCGTTGCCGCTGCGCGGTCCCGCGCTGAAGATCGCCGAGAACATGGCGGCGAGCCTCACCGTCCCCACCGCCACCAGCCTGCGCGTGCTGCCCGTCAAGGTGATGGACGAAAACCGCCGGGCCATCAACGCTCACCGCGCGCAACAGGGCCAGAGCAAGCTTTCCTACACGCACCTGGTGGCCTGGGCCATCGTGCGCGCCATCGAAAAAGTTCCGGCGCTGAACGACGCCTTTTCAAGCAGCGGCGATGGGGCTCTGCGTATTCGCCGGGGCCATGTGAATATTGGTCTAGCGGTGGATGTGGCGGGCAAGGACGGCTCGCGCTCGCTCAAAGTTCCGTCGATTAAGAAGGCGGAATCGATGAGTTTCGCGGCGTTCCTGGCCGCTTATGACGACATCGTGCTGCGCGCGCGCGGCAACAAGTTAACCGTCGCCGATTTCGAAGGCACCACCATCTCGCTTACCAACCCGGGGACCGTCGGCACCGCGGGCTCAGTGCCGCGCTTGATGCCCGGCCAGGGCGCCATCATCGCGACCGGCGCCATTGATTACCCGCCGGAGTTCCGTGGCGTGGCCGAAGACGTGCGCACTACCATGGGCCTGAGCAAGGTCATGACGGTGACCTGCACCTACGATCACCGGGTGATTCAAGGCGCCGAGTCGGGGATGTTTCTGGCGCAAATGCAGGCGCTGCTCGAAGGCGAAGATGGGTTCTACGATCGGATCTACGCCGATCTCGGCGTGGTGCCGCGGCCTATCCGTTGGGAGTTGCCGCAGCCCACCAAGCCGGCCCTCAACGCGGACTCGAGCAAACAGGCGGCGGTGGCGCGTTTGATCCAAACCTGGCGCGAGCGCGGGCACCTGGCCGCCGATATCGATCCGCTGGGCGTCCCGCGGCCGCCGCATCCGGATCTGGAGCCGTCCGCGCACGGCCTCACGATATGGGATCTGGATCGCAGCTTTGAGGCCGGTTCTTTCGGTGTCATTACGCTGCGCGATCTGATCGACCGCTTGCGCCAGACTTATGCCGGCAAGATGGGCGTCGAGTTTATGCATTGCGACGATCCCGAAGAACGCCGCTGGTTTGAGCAACGGATCGAGAATCCCTGGACCCTCGATGCCGAAGGCAAGCGCTACGCGCTCAAAAGCGTGGTCACCGCCGAGGGCTTCGAAACCTTCCTCGAAAACCGTTTCAAAGGCCATAAGCGATTTTCGCTGGAGGGCGGCGAATCCACTATTGCCATCCTCGATCAGCTGCTGGACCGCGCTGCGTCCGCCGGCGTCGATGAGTGCGTAATCGGCATGGCGCACCGCGGACGCCTCACCGTGCTCGCCAATGTGATCGGCAAGGGCATCGCGCAAGTGTTCTCGGAATTCGAAGGCGAAATTTCCGAAGAAGATTTCGAAGGTTCGGGCGATGTGAAGTATCACCTGGGCGCGAGCAACCAGCGGCAGATGCCGGGCGGCAAGTCCATCACCGTCTCGGTGGCCCCCAACCCCAGCCACCTCGAAGCAGTGGACCCGGTAGTCGAAGGCATCGTGCGTCCGAAACAGGATCGTCTGGGCGACACGCTGCGCGAGCGCGTTATTCCCCTGCTGATTCACGGCGACGCCGCCATGTCGGGGCAGGGCATTGTGGCCGAGACACTGAACCTGTCGCAGATTGACGGCTATAATACCGGTGGCACGATCCATCTGGTGATCAATAATCAGATCGGCTTTACCACCGATCCGCGCGAATCGCGCTCCACCGCCTACTGCTCCGACGTCGCCCTGATGGTCCACGCCCCCGTGTTCCACGTAAATGGCGACGAGCCGGAAGCCTGCGTCCGCGCCGCGCAGTTAGCCTACGATTTCCGCCAGCGCTTCCACCGCGACGTGGTGATCGATATGCTGTGCTGGCGCAAGCACGGGCACAACGAAGGTGACGACGCCAGTTACACGCAGCCGGTGCTCTACCGCCAGTTGAAAGATCACAAATCGGTGGCCGCGCTCTACGGCGCGCGCCTGCAAAAAGAGAATGTGATCAGCGCTGCGGAAATCGCCGGCTGGCAGGAAGAGCAGAAGAAGCACCTCTACGAAATCTACGACCAGACGCAGAGGAATAAAGAACAATGGGAATTGCTGGAGCTTAGCCCGGTGGCTCCGGGCACCATGCCGCAGGATCTGCCGCCGACCGGCGTCAGCCGCGCCAGCCTGGAACAAGTCATCCACGGCATCACGGCATTTCCGGCCGGCTTCACGGTTCATCCCAAGCTGACCAAAATGGTCGAGAAGCGCGCCGCGGCCATTTCCGATAACTCCATTGACTGGGCGCTCGCGGAATCTCTGGCTTTCGGAAGCTTAATGCTCGAAGGGACCTCCGTGCGTTTGAGCGGCCAGGATGCCGGGCGCGGGACATTCAGCCAGCGCCATGCGGCCTATCACGATTACGAAACCGGCGCGGTGTACGCGCCATTGGCGCACTTGGCGCCAGGCCATGCGAAGTTCGAAGTCTATAACAGCCCGCTCAGCGAATACGGCGTCATAGGTTTTGAGTTCGGCTACAGCGTGGCCGATCCGCTCAGTCTGGTGGTTTGGGAAGCGCAATACGGCGATTTCGTCAACGGCGCGCAAACCATGATCGACCAATTCGTGGCCTCGGCCGAATCCAAATGGGGTCAGCCCAGCGGCCTGGTTCTGTTACTCCCGCACGGCCAGGAAGGCGGAGGGCCGGAACATTCGAGCGCCCGCCTGGAACGCTTCCTCCAGCTCAGCGCTGAAAATAACCTGCAGGTGGCGAACTGCACCACTCCGGCGCAGTACTTCCACTTGTTGCGCCGTCAGATGCGCGGCGGCCCGGACCGGCGCGGCTTGCGCAAACCTCTGGTAGTGATGACGCCGAAGAGTTTGCTGCGGCACCCGCAGGTGATCTCGACGGTGGATCACCTCACCAACGGCGTTTTTCGTCCGGTGCTCGATGACGCAAGCGTGGCCCATCCCGCGGCCATTCGTAAGATTCTGCTGTGCAGCGGCAAAGTTTATTACGAAGTGCTCGCAGCCCGCGAGGCGCGCAAAGCCACCGATGAAACCGCCGCGCACACAGCCATCGTCCGCGTGGAGCAGCTGTATCCGTTCCCGGAAGCCGAGCTCCGCGAAGTGATCGCCCGCTATTCCTCGGCGAGCGGGGTGGTGTGGGTACAGGAGGAGCCGCGCAACATGGGCGCGTGGATCTTCATGCGCACCCGGTTGCAACGCATCCTGGCCAACGAGGCTCGCGCGTTGGGATACGCCGGACGTCCTGAGAGCGCCTCCACCGCACCCGGCTCGACCAAAGTGCACGCGCGCGAACAGGCCGAGTTGCTGGACCAGGCCTTCGCCCCGCCCAGCATTGCACGCCGCTGGCGGAAGCGATTGGTCAAACGGCGCAAAGCAAAGTAACGCGCGGATCGCGCTCGCCCGCTACAATAAACCGTTGGCCGACGAATCCTCGGTAAAACACAATTCGCCCTGGCTGTTCGGATTTCTAGGGATCCCCAACGGCCTCGCCAACGCGATCATCGTGATCCTCATGCCTTACGTCCTGCGCCGGCAAGGCGTGGCGGTGGATCGCATCGCGGAGATCGTGGCGCTCGCGAGCCTCCCCAACGTCTGGTACTTCCTGTATTCACCGGTGGTCGACCTGGGACTGCGGCGGCGCACCTGGATCCTGTTCGCCGCGTTCATCGCCGGGCTGTGCGCGGCCTTGGCGGTGTTGTCCTCGGGCGGGTCGCTAACTGTTTTGACTATCCTGCTTTTCACATCGGGCGCCGTCGGCAGCTTGATTTCCTCGGCCAATGGCGCACTATTGTCATTCCTCGAACCCGCGGTGCGGGGGCGCGCCAGCGGCTGGTATCAGGCCGGGAACCTCGGCGGCGGGACCGTAGGCGGAGGCGTGGCGATCTGGCTAGCCGACCGCGTGAACCTGCCGTGGTTGGCGCTGGGCGTCGTCTTATTGATTTTTCTTCCGGCCACGGCCGCGGTTCTTATCGAGGAGGTAGCTCCCCATCGCCGCGCCGTCATCCCGGTATTCGCGGATTTGTTTCATGACCTGCGCAATGTGCTGTGGTCCCGCCGCACGCTGATCGGGATGCTGTTCTTTCTTTCGCCGGTCGGCAGCGCCGCGGTGGCGAATCTCGCTTCCGGACTGGGACCCGATTATCATGCGCCCGCAGGCGAAGTGATGTGGATCTCCGGAATCGCCGGCGGCCTGCTGAGCGCACTCGGCAGTCTGGTCGGCGGATATGTGTGCGACCGCATGAACCGGATGCGGGCGTATGCGCTGTCGGGCGGTTTATCGGCGCTGTTTGCCATCTATCTGGCGTTCGCTCCGGCGACGCCGTGGACTTACGGATTGGGCTATTCCGGCTACTCGCTCGCCGCCGGCTTCGCATATGCGGTCTTTACCGCTCTGGTGCTGGAGGTGCTGGGCCGTCGCCGCCACGCCGCCGGAACCGCTTATTCGCTGTTTGTCGCCACTGGAAACGTACCGATTTTATACATGACATGGCTCGATGGCGTGGGCTACAAATTCGGTGCCGTTCGCGGTTTGATGACCGTCGACGCACTTGCCAACGGATTGGGAGCGGTCGTGCTGCTCTTAATTGCCCGTTCCGCGCTGCGCTATTTCCGGGAATCCGAGGCCGCCGAAGCTGCCGTCGCATCGCCTTAGCGGAACTGTACTATTGCGCGGTGACCTCGACAGCCATCGAATGCGCGCTCTCGTTGCCATTGCGATCGGCGGCCGTCACCGTGTAGCTGTATTTCTTGCCCACCTCGACTGTCCGATCGCTGAAGGTCGGCGCGTCGATCGGCCCTGCAATTCTTTCGGGCGCGCCGCCGCCGGTCGAGCGATACACGTGATAGCCCGCGAAATCGTCTTCGGTGTTCCGCTGCCACACCAATTCGATGGAGTTCACGCCGGCGACTGCCATCAGCCCCTTCGGGACCGCGGGCGGAAAGGTGTCCATTGGGGTGATCCCGACCGTGGCTGAGATCTCACTCTGTTGCAGTTCTCCCACCAGCGCTTGCACGAAATACCGGTACGGAGAGCCGAGGTCGACCGCGGCGTCGAGATACTCCGGCTTAGCGGATTCCGCCAACCGCGCAGGCATCGCGTCGCCTGCGCCGCGAAAGATGCGGTAGCGCCCGATTGCTCCACTCCCAAACGAACCCAACCAGGTCAAACGCACACCTTGCGGATCGGAAACAGCTTGGAGGTTCGTGGGCGTCGCCAGCGGCACGCCGACAGTCAGCGTCACCGG
>Ga0068855_100001209_pt1 | contig 32081 bp, 36 predicted proteins | sample KBSCornC52_FD_66592 | JGI IMG/M metagenome (GOLD analysis project Ga0068855, IMG submission 66592) | Corn rhizosphere microbial communities from Kellogg Biological Station, Michigan, USA - KBS Corn C5-2 | ecosystem: Host-associated > Plants > Roots > Rhizosphere > Soil ...
CTGAATACCTGTCTGAGTTCGCCACCGTTGCCATCACGCATGAGGATCTCGTCGACCAGATTGCCGAGGACATCGCCAAGGTGGCCAAGGGGTCGATTCAGGAGATCAGCGTGTCCTTCACCGGCTTCACGGCCGGGATGTCCATCCAGGCTGAGTCGTGGCCGTCGTGACCACCTCAGCTCGAGTATTGGCCGACAGCATCAGCCTGACGCGTCTCACCACCCTGGAGGTGACGATGCCGCGCCTCGTGCTGGCCGAGTTCAACACGCACCGCGCGTTCAGCCGTAACTCTGCGAGCTCGCGCGCCATCCCGGTGGAGCGCCAGCTGGCAAAGGTGCGCGAAGACCCATTCATCCCCGTGCGCTTCCCGGTCAACAAGCCGGGCATGAGCGCGGACGATTATGTCAGCCCCGGTGAGGACGGGTACGACTCTTTGGTAGGGGCATGGCTCGAAGCACGAGACCACGCTGTCGATTCTGCCGAGAACCTGATGCGGGCCGGCGTCCACAAGCAGGTGGCCAACCGCCTGCTGGAGCCGTTCATGTGGCACACCGTCATCGTGTCCGCCACCGAGTGGGATAACTTCTTCACGCTGCGCATCAGCGAGTTCGCCCAGCCGGAGATCCGCGCGGCCGCCGAAGCGATGCGTGATGCGATGGCCCAGAGCACACCGGCTTCGGTCTCGTGGCACCTGCCGCTTGTCGACGACGATGACCTCACGCTAGAGCAGAAGATCAAGTGCAGCGTCGCGCGGTGCGCAGCTGTTTCCTACGACCGCCATCTTGAGCGCGACATCGACAAGGAGCTGAAGCGATATGACCTCCTCGCAAGCAACGGACACCTCTCCCCCTTCGAGCACGTCGCCTACCCCACCAGAGGCGCTGACAAGGGAAACTTCCGAGGGTGGCGCCAGGTCAGGTGGTTCATCGAGCGAGGCAGTGAACCACCCTTCGCACTATGGGGGTGACACCGTCTATGAGGCCATCAAAGTTATTGAGGCGTGGCAGTTGGGCTTCTGTCTGGGCAACACCGTGAAGTACATCGCGCGTGCCGGTAAGAAGGGCGCGGCGCTCGAGGACTTGAAGAAGGCCGCCTGGTACCTCAACCACGAGATCGAACGGCTAGAGGCGTGAAGGGTCTCGACGTCGATGCAGCCATGACGTTCTTGGCCTTCGTCGAAGAGCGCCACCGCATCTGGGAGCAGCGCCAGCAGGGCCTGCCACAGCCGTGGACCGCGGATCCCGTGCTGGCCACGCGGAAATTCACCAACGTCTTCCGCGTGCTGGACCCGGGTAGCCAGTTCGTCTTCGACATCGAAGCCGACACGGCCTGGGACACCTTGGCGCGGCTGTTCTTCTATCGCTACACCAACCTGCCGGCCACGTGGGATCACGTGAAGTCGGTGCTGGGGCGTTACCCGCTTGAGGAGGACATCGGCCCTGAGCTCGAGCGGATCATCAAGGACTACCGCGATGCGGGAAACAAGGTCTTCAGCGGGGCATACATCATCCCGCCCAACGGAACTGGCGACAAGGTCACCCAGGTTGTCGAGCTGACGAAGCGCTTCATGACCGACTGCACCGAGGACTTCCTAGCAGCCACCACGCAGGCTGATCGGTTCAAGGTGCTCGAGCGCAACCAGGGCGTGGGCAAGTTCCTCGCCATGCAGATCCTGACGGACTGGGGCTACACGACCGAGGACCGGGAGGATGAGTTCGTCGTGCTAGGTCCAGGGGCTCTGAAGGGGGCATCTGCGCTGGCTCCCGGCGCCAAGCCAATGGATGTACTGATGTGGGCCGTAGAGGCCATCCGGAGTAGCCCTAACTGCCCGACCGTGCGAGACCGCAAGCCCAGCTGGATGGACGTGCAGAACTGCTTCTGCGAGTTCAGCAAGTACGTGCGCGGCCCGGTCGCCACTACCTATCAGCCCGCCCATCCGGGGATGCAACCGAAGCCGACCCTCCCTAGATGGTGGTGATGAAGTGATCTTGTCTGACGGAACCATTGCCGATCCAAGTAATACATGGGTCAGACCGAGGCCACCGCATCCGAGTATGGGAAGAACACCTTGCGCTGAGCCCACTGCTCAGGTATATACTTCGGAGCGTGGCTGAGAGGCAGCCCCAACTGAACGGAGAGAACCATGAACGGAACCGTCGAGATCCCGATCTTCCACCACTACGAGGTCGTCAAGATCGACCACCCGAAGTGGGGCGGCCTGTGGTGCGTTGACGCCATCCTGCCCAAGAACCTTCGGCTCGTAGACGCCACCGGCCGCACCCTGAAGTGCGACCCGTCGCTGGTCATCAAGCTGGAGGGCGAAGAGGCCGCGAGCGCCACCAACGAGTTCGCCCGTCTGCGTGCAGAATCCCCCGATACCACCAAGACGTTCGTCATCGGTGAGACCGTCTCGCTCAAAGGCAAGCCGGGGATCTTCGTCGTACTCAAGCCGATCCCGCGCGGCTACTCCTGCGCGCTGCTTGGTGGCGACGACAACCGCTACTGGAGTTGCCCCGCTGCCAACCTGACCCGCATCAAGATCACAGCCACGGTCGCGGAGTGAAGACCTACGCGGTGCGGGTCCGCCGAGAGTTGCTGGAGACCTACGTGGTGGAGGCGAGCAGCGAGGACGACGCGCGCCTCATGTGGGCCGCAGGGAATCTCGTGCTGACCGAGTGGACGCCCTCAGAGGTGTCGAGCGTGGAGGTCCAAACGTGATGCCGCCCAGTGGGCTCATGCACCACTGGGCGGCACGCGGGCCTCGCTGGGAGCGCTCGTCCGAACGGAGAAGAACGGCAAGCTCAACACTGACGCCAGACCCTGAACGGTGTGCGCTAGAGGGCGCCTCCGCTCTTCGCGCATCTTACCCTAGGAGCCTTTGATGGAGCTACCTCACCGCAAGCATCCTCGGATGCCGGAGGAGGGACCTCAGCGCACTGAGTGGGTCATCGAATGTTTGGTGGCTTGGTACATCGCTGAGCGCTACGACGCCTTCTTCCTCCAAGCCCTGCGGCACGCCTATCGGCCTGATCTGACAGAGCAGCAGGTCAGTGACTCGGTCGTTGAGCTCTGCCGTCTGTCGGTTGGGGCTGCACGCTTCGACGACCCGGACCTAGACTCCGACAACCGCCACGCCGAGTGGGACGCCTATGCGGGCTTCCTCTTCGGCTTCGCCCGACCCAACGAGATGGAGACGCACCATGAAGTATGAAGAGTGGAAACGACGCAAGGGCCTGAAGAAACGGCAGGTCAACCTGCGGGTCACCGCGCCTCGGCTGGCCACTGAGCAGGAGGTTGAATCCGAGCTCAAGGGCTTCTTCGGGGATCTCCTGAAGCGTGCGACCCGCAAGGAGAAGCGACGCCGGGGCACGTTCGGCCCGGTCAAGAAGGCAGCACCACCGCGCGTCGTCACGCTGCGTGAGCTTGAGTTCCGCAAGCGGGACACCCGGCAGCATCGCGCCAAGCGTCACCGGGCTGCCTCCCTGGGCCAATCATGACTCGCGAAGATGCGGTCCACTACGCAGCTGCGGCTTCTGGCGACCCAGCCGTGGTGGACTGTGTGGCGTTCGAGCAGGCGCTGCGTGAGTACGGCTACGCCATCGTCCCCATCGAGCTTGAGCTTCCCGTGCTCAGCGTCTTCGAGGACGTGTCAGCATGACGCCGGAGGTGAAGGTGCTGGCATGGCTCTGCGTCATCGTGTGGGTGCCGCTCTTCGTGTTCCTCATCGCACCAGCGGTACTGAACCGCCTAGGCCGCGCAACCGACGGCGTCGACTTCGACGAGCACGTGGAGCGCGCGCTGAGGATCGTCTCTTAACGACGAAAACCGGCCCCAGCTACCGCCCTCGGGGGAGAGGCAGTAACTGGGGCCGGTGGCCCGTTCGCTAGAGCTTCGCGCGGATCTTCCACGTGTTAGTGCGGTCTTTCTCACGCCCGGCCGCAGTCGTGATGTGGTTCGTGATCACATAGTCCTGACCGAGATCCCCACCAGACAGCGTAATGGTGGTCGACGTCGTCGTGAAGTCGTCGTCGACCTTGGTGATGCCAGCGGGCACGTCCCAGATAGACGCGGTGATCGTGTCAGTGCCCAGCCAGTCGGCCCAGAGGATCTCGTAGTCCTCCTTGTCGCTCGGGTCCTTGCGGAACACTCTGGGCATCAACGTCCCCTTCGGTCGGAGGTCAGCTCTGGCGGGACGCGGTCGGTGCGGTCGACGAAGGCCACACGGTCAGTATGGACGTCTGGCGGGACGCGGTCTGTCCGTTCAGGAGGGGTGATCGCAGGGATCAGCACGGCGCCTGACCCGAGCAGCGTAGCCAAGGCGTGCATGTTGGCCAGGGCATTGAGCTGATCCAGCCCAATCGTGCCGAGCGTGAAGGTGCCAGACATTCCAGTGGCGCCCATCCGGGTGACGCCCCCAGAGTCGAGCAGCGCAGCTGAGGCGGCCATAGCCACGCCACCTATCTCGGTGACGCTCGGCGCAGCACCCAGCGCGGCCTGGGCGGTCATCGGTACCAGATGGCTCGAGGTATCGGCGCCGGCCACGGCCATGGAGGCCTGGGCGACCATTGACACCGCAGGCTGCACGGTATCGGCGCCCGCAGCCGTCAGACGCCCGCTGGCGGCCAGGGGCAGCACGATGCTCACCGTGTCCGCACCCGACAGCCCTAGGGCGGCCACAGCCAGTAGGGACACCCCCGTGCTGGCCGCTCCTGCGACCCCGAGCGCAGCCTGGGCAGCCATTGGGGCCACTGGGCTGGTCGTGTCTACTCCAGACGTCCCTAGCGCAGCCTGAGCGCTCATCGGGGCCACTGGGCTGGTCGTGTCCACCCCAGACGTCCCTAGCGCAGCCTGAGCGGTCATCGGCACGACACCGGACTGCAGGACAGCGATGGTCCCGGCATCTCCGAGGACCGCGGTGGCGCCCATCGCTACTACCTGGCTGCTGGTGTCAGCACCGGCCACGCCCAGGGCTGCGGTGGCGCCCATCGTGACGGTGGGCAGCACGGTGTCCGTACCGGCAACACCCAAAGCAGCAGTGGCACCCATCGCGACTGCGGGCAGCACGGTGTCAGATCCGGCCACGCCCAGGGCCGCCGCAGCTGAGAGACCAACCACCGGTTGAAGGGTGTCAGCTCCGACCACTGCGAGGGTGGCTGTAGCCATGAGGCCTGTGCTGGGCTGCTCGGTGTCCGCGCCGGCAACAGTCACAGCGGCCACTGCCGCCATCGCGGTTACCTGGCTGGTGGTATCAGACCCCGTATCACCCAGGGTGGCCGCGGCCGCCAGCGGGGCCACTGCGCTCTGGGTCGCAACCATCTTGATGCCGAAGGCACCGATGACGGCTATCTGGCTGATGTTCAGGTTGACGCCGGGCACGATGGCCGCTGCGCTCTGGACGTTGTTGAACCCGAGCCCCAGCGTGGTCGGAGAGGTGAACGACCGGGCGAAGACATCGGCGAAACTGTTCTGCCAGGTCCAGGTCGTTGGGCTTGCAGCTGCTCTGTTCGCGACGATTGCCAGGATGAGTTCGGTGACGTAACTGGGGGTATAGGACCCCGTCGAAAGCACAACGGTGCCGTTACCGTGGGCGCCGCTTGTCGGGGCTGCGTCCAGGGCGAAGAAGAACCCGGCCGGCGGGGTGTACTCCACGACCGTGGCCACTGTCTCCTGGCCACCACCAGCGGTCAGAGTGGGAGCGGCGTCGTCCGCGGATCCATCGGCTATCCGGAGCCAGAGCCATGCACTGACTTGGTTGGTACCGGAGGCGTTGGTGATCCCGCCTGCGTAGGCGGCCGTCCACTTCGACGAGTTCGAGATGGTCATGGTGTTGGCCGAGGCCGAACTGGACGCGCTGGCCACCGCGATGACGAGCAAGTTGAGCGCATTCGGCGTCTGGGCCTCGGACAGCGGAGGGGACGAGGTACTGCCAGCCTGGATGACTGGCGTTCCCCGGACGTTCGCTGTGACCGTCATACCGCACTCACTTCATAAGAGGTGGCGGGCTGCCCGGGAGGGTGGGAAGCCCGCCACCGGATCAGGTCAGGCCGACGGTCAGCGACCCCGAAGCGATGGTGCAAGTGTCGCCAGAGTTGACGGTCTTCGACCCACCCGTGATAACGCCCCACATGCCACGCAGCGGAGTGCCACTCGAGTCCCAGAGCTCGTTGCCAGCCCAGGTCTGTGCCGGGGCGTTGGAGACCGTGACGGCACCGTTGGTGGCGCGCGAGCCAGCCGAGGCAGCGGCCCAGTTCGATCCGATGGAGACGCCGCCAGCCGTGTAACCGCCACTGGTGGTCCACTCGGTAGAGGCACCCGAGTCGGTGGTTGTCATAACGGAGTCGAAGCGGCACTTGATCGGCGCCGTGACCGTGACGGTCCCGATGGTCGCGGTGGCTGACGTCGGGGTGAGCGCGGTGAGGATGGCGTTGGCCATCGTCTGGTCGATGCCGGTGGTGGCCATCTCCGCGTCACCGTAGTCAGCCATCTGCTGCGCGCCGATGAAGGCGAGGAGGTCGCCACCCTTCAGGCCCTGCTCGCACTCCGAGAGGATCTTGGCGACCAGCAGCGGGTGCTGGGAATGGGTGCCGGCGAGGATGTCCAGCTTGGTGGCCTGGTCGATGCAGTCGTGGTGGCGCGTGCTGGACAGGCCACTACTGGTGTGCCACCCGACGTGAACCTTGGGGTGGTCGTCCCACTGGCCACAGTGATCGCACTTGGTGACGACACGGTCTCTTGAGATCATTGCGGTCATTACTGGCCCTCCTTGGGCATTGGGTTTACGTGACGCCGATGAGGAACTTGAACCAGACCCCGCTCGAGGACAGCGTGATCGTTGAAGGCAGAGCTGACAAGCCGACCTGGCCGGTGATCTGACCAGCCACCCAGGATGCAGCGGACTGTCCGCCGAAGTCTGGAACGCCTGAGCCACCGTTGTAGAGGAACTTCGGCAGCGTGGTGGCCACCGCATACATCACCAGGATGACGTCGCGGTCATGGATAGAAGCCGCGATGGGAGAGACCAGCGCGTGGGTCTTGCGCCCGACCGACTGCCAGGACGTGGTTTGGTTGGCCGTGGTGCCCAGCAGGTTGCCGGACGTGTCGTAGACGCCCAGGAAGCCTTGCGTGACAGACGCTCCGGCACCACCAGTTCCGATCTGGATGGTCAGGTTCGTGATGATCGATCCGGCCGGGATCTTGCACTTCACCCAGTTGATGGCCGAGGCGGTCAGCTGCAGAGGGGTCTGGCTTGCCGTCATCGGATCGAAGGTGCAGGCAAGCAGTCCTAGGTCGGCCGGGTGGTAGTTTCCGTACCGGGCCACACCGTTCCAGTTGGTGCCGTCGGATACCTCGAGCGTGGCCGGCGCAGTCGTGTCGACGTAGAGCGAGCCAGCGAGTCCGGCGCTTCCGGTACCAAACTCCGAGCCGCGAGCTCCGTAGCCGGTAACGAGCACTTGGCCTGCGTTGCTGACGCCCCAGGAGGCTGGAGCGACGCGTCCGGTGATCGTGTCTGGGACGAAGCCGGTGCCGGGGTAGTACTTGTGCTGCCCGTTGGCCAACTGGATGTAGAACAGCGCGTTCTTCGTTGCGGTGTAGTGCGCAATGGCGGTCTGCGCCGATCCCAGCATGTTGGTCGCGACACCGTTGGAGAAGTTGGCGGACGCTTGCGCGGCCGTGGCGGTCCCGGTGGCCAGGATGCGGTTGGTGGCGCGTACGAAGTAGCTAGTGGACTTATCATCCACGAAGCAGGCGTTGTCATCCAGTTCGATGCAGGTGGCGAGGTTGGTGAAGGAGATCCGGTCCATCAGCGTCAGGAACGATGTGTTCTTCAGCCGGATGCCGACGGTGCCCGCCTGTTGCGACGTAGCCCCGGTGGACTGCAGCCCGGAGCTGCGCACCGTGATCTGGTAGCCCCAGAAGATGTCCAGGAGGGGGCCGCTGCAGACGTTTGACGTGAAGAAGTCGAACCCGTCGAACTTGATGTTGTAGGCGCCGAGGCCGCCGCTGGTGGCGTTTGATCCGGCCTTCAGACATGACCGTCCAGCGCTGCCTTCGATGCGGCCACCGTTGATGTCGATGTCGGCCGGACAGGTGTACACGGTGGTGGAGGTGATGAGGTTGTCCATGTAGATGCCATAGCGGCCGTACGTGGACCACTCGGGGTTGGTGAAGACTAGACCACCAATGCCGCCATCGAAGTAGAGCAGGTCGTTGACCGCGTTGTTGGCCACCATCATGTCGTAGTGGTCGTTCTGGCTTGTGATGAATTCGCACAGTGGGTTGGTGCCGTTGATCGTCGGTCCGGTGCCACCAGTGGAGGCGTTCACGGTCAGCGTGCAGACGCCCAGCGAGACGTCGAACGTGATCAGGAACGGGCCACCGGTCGCCTCGTCCGACGTGACGGTGCACTTGCCCGCACCCACGTTGGACAACCCCTGGAGCGTGGTCTGCAGCGCAGCTGCCGTCTCGCTTCCAAAGCTCGTGATCGATGCCGTGGTCTGTGTTCCGCCAGCGTTGACGACGCGCAGTGTGATGGCCGTGGCGCCGTGCGCGTCCAAGAACCGAGGGGTGGCCGGGTTGTCAGCGTTGGCTTGGACGAGGAAGTCACGGAAGTGGCGGCCGGCGGAGCCACCAGTGCTGGTGCGTCGCGAGAAGGGTGTGTAGGCAACCCCACCACCCGAGAGCTTCCAACCACCGGACAGTGAGCCACCACCGGAGAACCGGAACTGGGCGTCTGTCGACGTCGCCTGGAAGATCGTGGGGGACTGGGCGAATGATCCGCCACAGCCCACGAGATCAGTGTTGTGGAAGTCGATGAGTCCTTGGAACAACCATGGCGTCCCGGCCGGGCTGGGCGGCACCAGGATGAGGCCGGGGCCGCCAGCAAAGCTAGCAATGGCCGCGGTGAGCGCAGCCGAGGTGGTGGCAGCGTTGCTCGTCGACAGACCTGAGACGACCGTCCAACCCGGGCTGGCTGCCCCGACCTGACCCCAGATGGTGGCCAGCCAGCTCTCGATGTGGTTGAGAGCGTCAGCCGTCGGGGGTGTGGTGTTGTCGGGGAGGTTCTTGTACCCGCCAGGGTAGAACGGCGCAAAGGACGTCATGAACTAGCCCTTCTTGTAGACGGGTGCCTTGGCGATGCCCAGGAGGATGCCCAGCTTCGGCCAACGGTGTTCGAGCGCTCGAGCTGCAGCGTTGTAGCCGTTGATGGCCACGACACCGCAGGCGAGGATGGCACCGTCCTGCGAGCTGGGCGAGAGCACGATATGCCACTTGGTCGCGGCATAGGTGAAGGCCGACCCCACGACCACCGGCACAGCGGAGCGCACCAAGCTCGTGATGAGGTCTCCGAGCGTTGGGGTCGTCGTCACTTCAACGCCATGATCGTCAGATACCCGGTCCGGTTGAGTATCTTCGGCGTCGGTGAAGGGAGATTGTGCGCGGCGCGGATCGCCACCAGATCAGCGTCCGTGCCGTCGCCCCACACGTTCGATGTCGGGTCAGACTTGGCGTGCGCCCCGAGGAGAAGATGCGCCTTGTGCTTGAACGCGACGATGCAGACACCGACCTGGGGCGGATCGGTCGGGATCATGCCGTGCACGTGGTTGGACGGGTTGGCAGCGTTGCCCAGCACGTCGATTGTGTTGGTCGACGGCCATGGCCACGCCGGCGGAGGTGGAGGCGCTGTCGACAGGTAACGCCGGATGCTATTCACCGGCCACTGGTTGTACTTGACGATGTATGGGCCAGACTCCTCGCCATGGCTGACGACGATCAGCTGCCCGTTCTGGCGGCCGATGACGATGGCGACGTGGTAGATCGGGTTGCCGTATAACACCAAGTCGCCGGGCTGCGCGGTGGCTGCTGAGACCGGGTGGCCATGCTGGGCGAGGGTGCCGGTATAGCCAGACTGCCAGCCGGTGCCGTTCACCGAGTCGGGACCGGTGCCGAGCACTTGCCACAGGCACCACGTGGCGAAAGATGAGCAGTCGGCCTCGGTGGGGAACTGGCCCTTGGCTGCGAGGAGCCGATTGTGGATGCCCATCCAGCGGGCCGGCGAGTCCTGCGTGTAGTGGATGGCGTCCTTGTTCCTGACCGCGAGGAGCGCGGCATTGACGACCGTTGTCAAAGTTCCGGTCATGAGGGCTTGTCCCCCTCCGGGTCTGGGACGTTCTCATCAACGACGAGGTCATCAGGCAGATCGTTCTCGGGTGTGGTCATGAGCTGTACCCCTTCCCTGCGCGCCAGGTGACGAGCGCCTTGGCCATGGTCTCGTTCTCACCAGTGTGGCGTCGGGCCACGAAGATGGCCGCCTCGTAGTTCAGAGCGGCGTCTACTGGGTCGCCTGCGGGTGCGGGCGTTGGCGTGGGTGCTGGCTCCGAGCGCGGCACCAGCACGGTGGCGTCACCGTGCGCGGCCAGCAGCTTCGTGAACGTCGCAGTGTCGTAGGCGAAGTTCCCCTGGATGCCGTAGGTCGGCCCCCACGAATTGCGGAACCACCACAGGTCGGTCTCGGCGTCGTAGCCATAGCACTCGTACTCGTGACCGCCACGCACCGTCCCGGTGGCCTGCACAACGCCAGTGGCGTCGGGCGAGTCCATTCCGGTGTACCAGTAGGTCCCGACCATGAACGGGCCGGACTGGATGGCTGTGTGCGCGGCCGCCACCGAGGTGATGTGCAGGTAGCCGCTGATCAGACCGCGCGCCTTGGCGGCCTGCGCAGCTGACAGCCCAGAAGAGCCTTTATCCTCTGGCGGATACCCTTCGCCACCGTCGATCTTCTCGGCTTCGCTGTAGATCTCGAGCGCCAGCCGTTCGTCGAGCACGGTGCCTGCTGGAAAGGTTCCGTAGTAGGGGTCGGTCCCGAGTGTGTCCACCAGCGCGTTGCCGGTGCAGGCGCCTACGTTGCCCTGGTCGAGAGTCCCAGAGTCGAGATGCCAGATCTTCGTGGTGACCGTGGACGTCTCGGCCACAAGGTAGGCGAGGCTGCGTGGATCGTGCCTGATGTGCCGGCCGATGGGCTTACCCGCAACGGGGATGATCGGCAAGAAGATCGTCTTGGTCACTGCGATGGCTCCTAGCTTGTGGGCGCAACGGTAGGGGTTGGCAGGGTGCAGTTCACGGTCTCTGTGGTGCCGTCATCGTAGTGGATGACCAGCTGATCGAAGGTCAGACCGGAGCAGTCGATAGAGGTGATGCCTCGGCCGGGTTGACCGGACGGACCGGTAGACCCCGTGGCTCCGGTGCAGCCCCCGTGGGCGTCGCAGTAGAGACCGACAGCGGTGGCCACCTGATCGTCCGTGGGGCCTGGTCCTTGGTCACCCTGTGCACCGGGAGCACCTGTCGCTCCTGGCTCGCCAGTGGCGCCCACAGCACCACGACATGGGTGCGTAGCTACCTGGCAGTAGCCCTGGACAGCTGTGAGGACCTGAGCCTTGGTGGGCGTTCCTACGCATCCAGACCGGGTAGCGCAGTAGAGGTCCACGGCCGCCAGCACTTCTTGGGCAGAAGGACCGGGACCAGCTGGCCCAGAAGGACCCGGCGCACCCGAAGATGGGGCTGCGACCGTCGAACCGCCGAGCCTCTCTATCTGCGCGTTGGCTGAGGACAGAGCTCCGGAGAACGCGCCCAGGAGTTTGTGGTCCTGGTGGTGTTGGTCGTTGCTGTGCACGATGCTGAATCCGGCTAGCGAGGCCACCCCGGCAAGGCAGACCACCACTAGCCAGATCAGCGGTTCGCGCCACAGTGGTCGATGCGCGTTGTCGGAAACGGCACGCTTGCTGATGTCTGCGATGCGCTCGTCCGGAAGGTTCTCCGGCAGATCTGGGAGGTCAGTCACTAGGACCGCCTTCTTCCTGACTAGGACGCGGGCGTTGACTCGGTGATAGCCGCTGCGCCAGACGTTCCTGGCACGCACGCTCAGCTCGGCGTGATGCGGCAAGTTCGGCCTTGAGAGGCACTACGAAGGTCTCCCGGTATTCGGCGACAGCTTCCTTGGCTGATTGTGCCGCAGCTGGCTCGGTTTGACGCACTGAGGGGCGTCTACGAGCTACGAGCCAAACCCCGGCCAGAGTGCCAATCGTCGTGATGGCGATGCCGATCAGCCACAACCACCCATTCGGCTGTGCGCTGGACGTGAGGTCTACCGACACGCGTCAGCCCTCCGTACTTCTGTAGTTCGCGGGGGTGTGGGGGGTATTGCTCGTTGCCATTATTGGTATATACTGGCCCCGTTCACCAACTGAACGGAGAAGATGATGATCTACTGGATGCTAGCGTCCTTATTCGCGCTTGGCCTCGGTCTTGGTGGAGCGCTGACGCTCTACTTCACGCGCGAGCCTGCTGACGCTGAGGCCAAGCGTTTCGAGGCCTTCGCCGAGAAGTGGTATGGCCCGTCTGACTTCACCCAGTGGGAGTCGGAGCTAGCGCAGGAACACCACTAGACCGTTCAACGTCACGCTATTGAAAGCTGGCGCGGTGTTCGAGCCAGAGTCCTCTGCCCATCCCTGCACCGTGACACTCCCCCCTCCACTCAACCCGGTCAACGTCGTAGACACCGGAACTGCAGCAGAAGTGGAGCCCAGAAAGGCAACGTCGAGTTGCGGCCCATCGTGTGAGTTGACACGGGTCTTTAGAGCAACAAACGCAGTCGTTGACCAAGTGGTCGCAAAAAGTTGGTATGACGCGATGGCAAGGACGAAAGCCTTCGTAAACCCGGCAGGCACCGTGACCGACTTCGAGATCACCGAGGCGAACGACGTGGGTACGGTCATCGAAAATGTCGCGACGCCCTCAAACGTCGCCAGATCAGTCGGATTAGTAAGTGCGTCGTCACCGATAATGCCGCCACGCAGCGTGATGTCGTTGATCTCGATATCGCCTGTGGTGCCGTCGAGCTTCCAGCCTGCGTTGCCGGGGTCATAGTTGGCGGACTGCACATCCCCAGAAGCAGTGAGAACTGCTCCGCCCTGCAACGTGAGCGACCCGTCAAGCGACGTGGTGCCTGAGACGTTCAGATTCCCCGGCACGTCCAGAGTGCCATCGATGGTGGTGTAGTTGCCGGAGCGCGCAGTACGCAGATCGGCTATGGCCTTCTCTAGCTCCTTGATCTTCTTAGCCATCCAGTCAGCGCTGGGTGGTGGCACGTTGCCGAGGCCTGGAGCGGACATCAGGCCTCCACGTAGACGGTTGACTCAGCGAGGATCGGCGTGACTGTCGTGTCCGTCACTTCGTAGGCGATGACTCGTCCGACGCCCGAAACCCCACCTGGGAAGACCAACACCGGACGACCGCTGGCATCGGTTGGTGCTATGCGGTAGCCAACATCGTCGCCGAGATGCCAGTCCGACCCGAGCCGTCGGCCCTGAGACCGCGCTGTGGTGACTGTCAACGCCACCGACCGCGCACCGGGCGCTAGTACCTTGATGGCCTGCGCTGCGTACTGCTGAAGCGCCACCGGGCTGATGGATGGTGCGGGCTGATAGCGAAACTCGAAGATCGGCCGGCCGGCGAAGTCCGAAGCGAGCACTGGGGTGCCGTACGGGGTCGTGGTGCCTTGTCCTGACGAGTAGGGCACTACCTTGTTGGCACCTTTGCCTTTGGAGTAGTCACGCACCTGGGAGAAGGCCGTGATGACGCCGGGCTGCTCGAAGGTGACGTCCGGGTCTTTCCCTGCTGCGGCCGGAGTGCCGATCTTGTCACCGAAGTGGAGCGTGTGCACGAGTGACAGGCCATCTGCCGACCAGGCGCAGTCGATGGTGAATTCTCCGCCGAGCTGCGCGCAGAGCTGAGTGATGCGGTCGAGCACGGACTTGTTGTCGGTGTTCTGCCATACGAGACTCTCAGCTGGTTTTGGCCCAGCGCCGGAGTAGTCCAGCTCGAGCTGGATGGTCGGTCCCCCGGCCGTTATCCAGTTGGCGATGAGGTCGGCAATGATGGCGTTGCGACCCCAGGTGGTGTCGTAGGTGACGTCCCCTACGAACCGGCAGTCTAGATAGGACTCCAGCGTGGCGAGCGTGAAGGCTACCGAGTCCGAGGCACCGTCTCGCTTCTGGAGCGATACCCACCCGGACCACTGGATGGAACGCAGGGGGTCGGTGTCGTCGAAGCAGGCCAGAACGGAAGCGCCCTCTTCGAGCGCGCGTTCCCAGTTCTCCGGCTGTGCCCGCATGGGGTCGACCGGGTCTGGGGTCAGCTGCAATGACCCCAGAGCAGTGTCGTAGGTGGAGATGGTCTTGCGCAGCGGCGAACCGGGGTCAAGTTCCACCCCGGGCAGGCTGGCGATGAGACGGCCTGTGACCATCTCGGCCGCCACCCACTGACGCGTCATACCCGAAGAATGCTCAGCTGCGACTGGGCACCGAGCGCGAGAGTGCTGCCGCCCGTGTCCTGGAACCCTTGCAGCGCAATGATGTCGTTGAGCGCGCACTGCACGAGCGTGGGGTTGGCTGGCAGGAATGTGCCGTGAGGTACCGCAGTGTTCGCGCCGATCTCTGACTGTGACCCTTGAATGGCCGAGCCGTTCAGAGTGAAGCGCGCTGCGCGGTAGCCGTTGACGTTGTTGCTGAAGTTGACCGATCCCACAACCAAGTAGGTCCCGGGTCCGGGGCACTTGAACTTCCCGCTAGTGAGCCCGACGCTCGCAGTGTCGATCTCGATGGTATCCAGAAGAACGTCTGCGAAGGCTGCGTCTGGCATCGTCGTGAGGCTGCTGACCTCTCGTGCCTTCCAAGCCACAGTGAGGTTGGCCCACGCGGTGCCGTTCCACCGCAGGAGACCAAGCGCGTCGTCGTCGATGTACTGCCCGATGTAGGGGGTTGCCGGGTAGTCCGAGACTCCGGACGTCGGGACGATGCCACCAGCTCCGACAGCTCGAGGCGCCACGTCGGTGATGGTTGGTGACCCGAAGGTGGCTCGAGGCACGTTGATCTGGGCGAGCGGGAACGCGCGAGATGGCGTGCCCGGCGCTGCCGGCGTCGCAGCTGCCACTCCGGTCGTGTAGACGAAGGCGATACCAGGGACAACCGACCCGTCACTCTCGGCCGGATCGGAGATCTGGACGCTGATGAGGTCGATGCGTGGGTTGCTTCCGTCGGCCGCGGTCATCGCTCCGGTGACGTTGGCGTCATTGGACCAGAAGTACGGCCCCGCAGACGTGGATGCCTCGGCATCGATGACGCCTGCACACTGACCGACCGTCCATACGGTGCTCGTGGCAGAGACGACCGTTGAGGGGGTGCCAGCAGCCACTCCCGACCGTCCGCCAAGCGGACGAGAGGATGACTTACCACCGACCAGGGCGCCAGCTGTCTGTCGACCCATGCGTCCGCTGTAGTTGGGCGCACCGGATACTGCGTCTACTGGCCAAACACTTGACACCATGAAGGCGCTCCCATCATTGCCATGCTGCGTTCACGGAGGCGGTCAGCTTAGCCGCTGGGTCGTAGGACGATGCGGCAAAGAGCCACTCGTTGGTGCCTGGGAAGAAGCCGGGCCAGCCGAAGTCGGCCAGACCGTGTAGGAGCCAAGGGTTGCGTGATGTCTGACCGTTGGCCAGTGCGGTCTGGGTCTCGGTATCGATATCGAGGTATTCCCCAGCGCCCAACACCAAGGACGAGTCGAAGGCGATGACCAGGCCCGATGGGTTGTGGGTGATGACGGGGCCGGCCACCGGGCCGTCCACGCGCAGCGTCACCGGCCCGACCGTGTTACCGATGGAATCGAGAGAGCAACTGCCCGCCGAGACGACTGAGTTGATGGCGTACGGCCAGGTGTGGGGGAACGTCCAGCCACCGACGACCGAGGCCAGCGCGGTGGAGACCGACTGCGGAGCTGCGAACTTCCGCGGATCCGGAGCCACCAGCACCATGGACCAGACCATCGTCGTCGGGTTGATGCGCGATGTGACGATCTCGCCTTGTCGATAAACGATGCACCAGCGGGTCTGGTTGTCCTCAGTGACCTCCAGAATGGTGGCGTCGATGGACGCTGCTGCGTTCAGTCGGTCTACGGCGTCTGAGAGCTCCTTGGAGGAGTCGGCTTGGACATACCCGGCCACCGTGAGCGTTCGTGACCCCAACTGCCGTGGGCTCGTCCAGGAGCCCGGCGCACGTGACTTCTGTGTCAGCTGGAGCGAGGACGCAACGCTTCCCCACCAACCTTCGAGCGTGGTGGCTATCCAGTCGACATTCTGGCTGTCGGTCTGGGTCAGGGCCAGACTGCCGATAGCGACTTGGATCTGTTGCGAGTACCCGCCGGCCGGTACGGCGGCCGGGTCGCCCGGGAACAGTGTTGGGCTCGGGTAGATGTCGGGGGAGGGGTACCAGATGGTCATACGGCTGCCCTCATCCACTCATCCTGGCGAGCGAGCGCCAAGAACGTGGCCGGGTCCTGGATGCCGTGGGCGTGGTAGTGGCTGCCACCCTGTAAGCCTCCCATGTCCCCGAAGTCGGGGAGAAGGCTACCGGACAGCCGTGAGGCTGCACCACGGACGCCGGGGAGCTCGCCCACGATGCCTTTGATGACGCCCTGGGCGGCCATCTTGCCGTGCCACTCCAGCACCTTCGAGGGGCTGTGGATGCCCAGATCCTTCTTGATCTGATTCACCATGGTGTCGGCCAGGTGGGTCATCGTCGACTCGAGCGCTGCGTCCTGGGACTTCAGCCCGGCCACGAGGCCCTTGGCTGCGGAGATCCCGGCGTCGTACATGGCGTGGCTGGCCGTGCTGCCGGCGCTCGTTCCTGCGGTACCCAGCTTGGCGTACTGCGCGTTGATCAGCTTGATGTCAGACACGGGTCCGGCAGCCAATGCCGCAATCTGCGCAGCTGACCCGGCCGGGTCTGCGGCGAAGGACCCCAGCAGATTGCCCGAGAGCCCCTCCTTCTTCAGCTTGGCGAGCTGAGCGGCTTCGGTGGTCGCCTGCGTCGCGCTCTTGGTGATGTCGCTCAAGATGGACTTGCTCGTCAGCGGAGCGGCTGGTTGGTCGTTGTAGATCTGCGCGTGCACTCCGACGGTCGACGTGTTCAGCAGCCCCACGAAGGCTGCCTTCACGGTGGACGCCTCAGACGCCATGGACGCCTCGAGCGAGGTCAAATTGCTCTCGGCAGAGGTCAGCTTGGCATCCAGAGCATCCTTGGTCTTGCCATACGCCAGGAGCCGAGTGCCTTCCTTGTTGAGCTCGGCCAGGAGTCCCTTGCTGCCGCCTGCTGCCTTGACGCCTGCCACGAGGGCCTTCTCAGCCGACACCAACGCCGAGGTGACGGGCGCGAACACGGACAGCAAGCTGGAGAAGAGCGACGTGTTGAAGTTGGACGCCTTGCTGCCCCCAGCCGCAGAGGTGCCTGATGCCGAGGTGACGCCGGAGAAGCCACCGGACTCAAAGAAGGCCATGCCGCCCAGCAGGTGCACGGTCTGTGCAGCGATGGCGCGCGAGCGACTCCGCTTGCTGGTGGCCAGTGGGATGTAGGCCTCGCCACCAGTCTCCTTCTCGGCCCAGACGCGGTTAGCCCCACCTGCGGCAATCTGCGCCACGTGGTTCTCCATGCCGCCATTGGCGTAGAAGATGTTGCCGTTGGCGTTGGCGTAGTTGCGATACGAACCGCCCCCGCCCTTGACCTGCAGGTTGATGAGGGCCTGCGTTGCTCCGTCCAGGTGGGATGAGACGTTCAGGTCGAGCTGGGAGTGGTGGTTACCGGTGAAGGCGTCCAGGTCGGCCAGGATGTCCTTCATGACGTTGACGATGTCGCCAGCGCCGATGGCCTTGACGTCGGTCGTCACGCTGGCCGGCAGATGGAAGTACTCGTCCGAGAGCTTCTGAGCTTCGTCCTTGGTCAGTCCGAGCTGACGGGCTTCGGAGACGAGGGCATCGGTGGTGTCGTTGCGGAAAACCGCTGCAGCATCCTTGGCAGCGTCCTTGCCGTGGCCAATTCCGACCTCGTACTGGTAGGTGGCCGCAGCTGCGTTGGCCGCGGCACTTTGCAGCGAGCTCAAGTCCTGGAGTAGTGGTCCGGCCCCGGCGTTGTGGAAGTTGATCACGCCAGTGTTGAGGTCCAGGACACCACCCTTGACCTTGTCGACGCTGCCACCAACACGGAGCACGCCACTGCCGAGCTTGTCGAAGTCGTTGACGAACTGCTGGTTGGCTACCGCTGCCTGGCTCATCGTGGTGGCGTATCCAAGGGTGTCACCTTGGGCGCTGACTAGGAACTGTCCGATGAGGGCGCCCTTGTCGGCTGCGGTCTTCTCGGAGCCAGCAAAATTGGTCATGGCCGTGGCCAGGTTGGTCAGGGACACCCCAGAGTTGTCGTAGATGTCCTTGCCCGCTGCAACGACTTGATTGACGAGGGTCTGGTTGCCGGATATGGCGATGAGTTGCCGGCCGCTGACGCCCATGATGGTGGCGTAGCTGGCGGCAGCATCGGTGGTGATGCCGAACTTGGTAGCGGCCCCCGCAAGTGCTCCAGTGAGGGCGTCCTGCTCTCGGGTCGCTTCCTTCTGGTTGCTCACGTCAGTGGCCAGGACGTTGCTGTGTGCTTCCAGAAGACCGAAGGCAGCGGCCTGGTTGCCGTTAGTCTGCTTCAGCGCCAGGTTGTAGGCCGACAGTTCATAGGTCTGCCCGGTCCACTTGTCCTTGATCGTCTTGTCATCGGAGATCTTGGTCCACTTGGTCTCATAGGCAATCGCGGTGGAGAGTTGCGTCTGGTACGAGGCGAGGGCGTTGGCGGACTGGGTGATGGACGCACCGTTACCGGTGGCCGTGCTGAGCGCCACGGTCTCCGGCGTGCCGGCAGCGCTCATGTAGGCCTGCTGGGTCTTGAACCGGTCCTTCTGGTTCTGAATGCCCTGCTTGGTGTACTCGTTGAGGATCTGCTGGTCTCGAGCTGCCTTCTGGTTCAGGACTGCCAGCTTCGGCAGCGAGGTGTTGAGCTTGTCCACCTCAACGCCGAGCGCGGCCTGTGCGGTCTTCGCCTGGATGGAGCTGGCGCCGAACTGCTGCACGGCCTTGTCGTAGGCAGCCTGCTTCTGACCGACCGACGTCAGCGTGGCCTCGTAGACCTTGTTGGCGTTGGCGGCCGCGAGCGTGTCAGCGGCCTGGGCCTTGGTGAAGAGCGCGGTACCCTGTCGAGAGGTGATGTTGCTCGTGACCACTGCGCCTGAACGCCCAGCCCCGCGATACTGGCTGGTCTGGTAGTCGCCAAATTGTGTGCCGTAGACGCCCTTGGAGATGTCGTATCCGAGCTGCTGGCGAGGGTCGAGCACCAGGCGGTTCGTACTGGCCCCGATGGCGTTGCGCTGATCCCTGATCGATTGGGCAGCGTTGCGCGCGTTGATGATCTTGTTGTCGTCGGAGAAGATGGACGACCAGTGACCGGTGAGGATGTCGGAGACGTTCTTGGACACTCCGCCGATGAACGCACCAGCCTCGCTCTTTCCGGGGCTTGACGACTGCGACGTGATCCAGCTCTTCGTTGCATGGGCAGCCGTCCCCAGGACCACATCGGCTGCAACGAGAGTGCCGACCACAGGCACGGCCTTGGAGAGCACCGTGGAGAGCACTCCGGCCCCGCGCGCTAGGAGTCCGGCAGCTGCAGCGGTCTCGGCTGTGCCAGCAACGGCTGCTTGCGTGCCGACCTTAGTGATGGCTCCCGTGGCGCCGGCCGAAGACCGGAAGAGCGTGGTGGCTCCGTAGCCCTCGGCTGCTGCCGCGCCCACCCCGATGCGGGTAGCTGCTGCAGCGCCTGCTCCGCGATACAAAGTGGTGGCTCCGTAGCCCTCAGCAGCCATCGCGGAAGTCATCACCGTGGCAGACCGGGCTGTCGTAGCCGCAGTGAGCGCCTCGGTGGCAGCGAACTTGGTGAGCGCGGCGCTGGCAAGGTTGAACGGGGTGGTGATCAGAACTGCCGTGCGGAAGGCGATGTAGCCGGTGAGTGCCGCAGTCAACACGCCGGTTGGGATGTCGTTGATGGCCTTCGAGATCGAGGTGATCGTGTCCAGGACCGGTGCACCCACTGTGTTCACTGCGGTGAAGACGTGAACGACGGTGGTGCCCAGGGACTCGATTGCCGGGATGGCGTGATCAACGTCATCGGACAGCACTTGCACGAAATGCGCGGCCTTGTCGCTCCCGGCCCACTTCTCGATGGATGCGGCGAGCTTGTTGCTGTCCGACTCCACCTTGAGGATCAGCGGGGAGAACGTGTTCAGCCCAGACACTGCTCCGCCAGCTATGTGGCTGACGATGGAGCCGAGGTTCTGCGAGGTCTTGGCGGTCAGGGCGTTCATCTGGGGCAGCCCGGCGTTGACCTTGCCGATGGCGGCAGAGAGACCTGTCACCGTGTTGACGGCCGCGGTGTTCTCGAGCGTGCCTACGTTGCGCTTGATGGTGGCAAAGACGGAGGCGTACTGCTGCCCTACAGGGGTGCCTTTCTTCATCTCGGCCTGGACGCCCTTGATGGCCAAGATGCCTGATGCGCCGAAGGCGGCCAGGGCAGCGCCCCCGGCGACTGCAGCGCCAGCCAGCGGGACCAGTGCGGGTGCCAAGGGGATGATGGCGTTGATCAGCCCAAGGGAGGTCTTGTCGCCCTCCTTCTTGAGAGCAGCGAGCTCAGCCCGGGCCTTGGTGGTGTCCGCATCGGCGTTGACCTTGACCTGGATTGGCTTGCCGAGCTCTTCGTCCAGTCCGGCGCGCACTGCCTTGCCGATGTCGTGGCCTGCGCGTGCGGCACCAGGGGAAGTCTGAGCGATGAAACGACGCCAGAAGTCTTCGGCGTTGGGCACGACGCCTACGCCAACAGACCCGATGATGTCTTCTTCGCTCATGCTCCCCCCTCCTCTCTCTGTCGCTTGATGCGCTGCTGCTGTTCGGTCAAGGCTATAGCTCGAGCTTCATCACGTGCGCGTCGTTCTAGTGCTTCGGCCGGCCGTGGGTAGGGCTTGGGGGAACGGAAGGCGGCCTTTGCCGTGATGTCGAACAGGTCAGCGAGTAGGTATTCCGTGGCCGACCACTGCGCTATCGCTGCGGTGTCCGGTTGGGCTGCACGTACGAACGCTGAATCCCTTGGCGACAGATGCTTCAGCAGCACCCACAGACGTCGAGGCGAGAGCGTACCGCGCCAGAAGTCCAGGATGTCGATGCCGTTGCACAGCACCAGCAGATCTCGCTCAATCTCCTCGTGGTACTCCCGAAGGAGTGCTACGAGGGTGAGGAGTTTCCCGAACCACTCGCCTCGGCGGCTGCGGCAAAGAATTCGGCCGACACATCGGAGAGCGACTCTCCGCGCTCGCACAGCGAGATCCAGCGCCTGGAGTCTTCCGGGCCGAGGACCTCGTAGATGATGGCGGGGACGTCACCGGCTGCTTCGGCGATGGCGAGCCGAGCTGAGCTCCGGATCTCGTCAGGGATGAAGAACTGCTGCCCTCGGAATTCGACGGTGATGCCCTCTTTGAGCGCCTCGGCAACCGCGGCCTGCGCCGGGGTCGGTGGCTTCTTGGTAGGGGCCTTACGTGCTGGTGCAGGCATGGAGGTGCCTCTCTTGTAGCGGGAGCGGGGGAGCGGAGAGAAGAGAACCCGGGGCCAGCCGCTCCAACTGGCCCCGGGTCCCCGACTAGGTGTTAGACGAACGTCTCGGCCATGGCCGGGTCGTCGTCGAGCACGGTGTAGTAGTTCCCGTTGACGTCCAGGAACGGGTTGAGCGTGAACTGGGAGATGGTCGCAGCCCCACCGGAGTAGGTCTTGGTCCCAGTCCAAACAGCCTCACCGTTGTTGATGAGGATGCGCTTGTGGACGCCACCGTCGATGAGGTCGATGGCGAACTGGCGCAGGTTGCGGCCCGTTCCTGCACCCACGGTGCGGGTGTTGATGATGCCGTTGACGCCAGGCGTCGTGGTGACGATGGCGATGGCCGGAGACGAGCCACCCGTGAAGGCCTGGGAGACGATGGCCTGGGCCACGTTTCCTGCGGCGGCCGGGTAGGTCAGCACGTACGACGTGCCAGCCGTTCCGGTCACCAGCACGGCCTCATCCCAGGCCGTCTGGATCGCAGTCTGGAGCGCTGCGGTCGTGACGTTGAATGCCTGGGCCGGGACTGCGCCGAAGACCGGGTGCACGATGGTGAACGTGCCACCGGCCGGGGTGCCCGTGATGGTGATGGTCTGGACCTCGGCTGTGCTGCCACCGTTGGTGAGGGTCGAGCCGGGGAACTGCAGACCCATCTGCACCGCGTTCTCCTCCAGGCACTCGAACGTCCAAGGACGCTCCTCCTGGTTGCGCGCGATGCGAACGAGACGACCTGCGAGGTCGTAGATCTTGGTCTCGTTCATGTTGTGGGCTTCGGTGATGCCGGTGTCCGAGAGCAGCCCGCACTCGAAGTAGCCGGCGCCCGGGTTGGTCGGGGGCAGCGTGGCGGGTGGCGTCGTCCCGATGACGGCCGTCCAGACGGCGTAGTTACCGTCCGAATAGACGTGGACGTTGGGGTTTTCCTTTGGCATTTTGTTACTCCTTCGGTGTTAGGGGCATTTCGTAATGCCCCTACCGAGATCGGAGGGGCGGACTGGAGCGGACTTAGGCGGCCTTGACGTAGACCCTGTACAACGACACTGAATGGCGCAGCTGCTGGTTGTCAACCGCAGCCCAGGTAGGGCCACCAGTCTTGCGCACACGAGTGATCACCCCACCGTCTGTCACGACACCTCGAGCTGCTCGAAGCATAGTGCCAGCTTGACGACATAGCGCGTCGCTATCGGCTTGGCTCTTCGCGAAGGCGTGGACCGCGAAGAGTGGCTGGTCCAAGACGTAGCCGTCATCAGCGCCACCGATCCGGAAGACCCGGACCAGTGGAACCTGGGTTTCGAGGTCGGCCGGTAGTTCGGTCACTACTCGAGCTGGTGTCAAGCCTGTCGTGAGGATGTCCACGACGACCTGCGTCTCATCGATCTCGAGCGCGGTCACAGCCGTGCAGCTTCCAAGGCGATGGTCAGTGTGTGGTGGGCCGGATTGTGCTCGGTGCCGTACTCCACGAAGAGAGCTTCCGGCGCGACGTTGCGCACGATGGCGTAGGCGCGGTCGTGCTTGACTCCGCCATCCACACCCGACTCAAGCTCAAACCCGGCCTTGTATCGACCTGGGTGCGGCCCCTCTTCATAGACCGGGGCTATGGCTTCGGCGGCCTCTTTGACCATCTCACCTCGGTGGTGCATCTCCTCCACCATCCACGGGGCGTTGAGCACGTGACGCCGAAAGGCAACAGTGTCCAGCTTGTAGTTAGCCACGGGACACCTTCTTCCGGATCACTCGAACCGTGTTGCCAGACATGTCAGTGATAGGGACGTCTTCGTACTCAACGTCCTTGGGTGGCTGCGGCTCAGGTCGTTTCAGGCGCTTGCGCATCTTCTCGACGTTCACCCGGACACCTGCTTCAGCTTCAGCACGACCGGGTAGTCCGGCACCCAGCCAGTGAAGGGGTTGGGGGTCCAGAAAGAGGGCTGCCCGTCGACCTCCATGCGCTGGCCCTGCACGTTGCCGCCTCCGTCCAGGACAGGCGTGCCTTCGTCGTCGACAAGCACCTGCGGCACCACGGCGTCGATAGCCGTCACGGGAGCACCAGCGGGGAGGCATAGCGAGCTCTGCCAAGTGACTTGGTCGCGGCCGTCAGTGACCTCCACCGAGCTGTCAGGCCAGTAGACGCCCGGGAACACCTGCGCGCTCTCGGTGAAGGTGTCGTTGCCGCGACTGTCTCGGCCAGACTTGGTCCGGACGATCAGTGCGGCAACGGTGTTCTGATTCATTCAACGCCTGAGCCCGGGTCGAAGTCCGGAACGATGACGGATGGGCGCCCGACTGGCGGCACTGGGATGCGCGCGCCACGGGGGACGAGCACCTGCGGGTCGGGGATGCCGACTTGGAAGGCGAAGGGAGCCGGAGCTGGCACAGCTGGGCGCAGTTGGTCGATGTCCGACTCTGTCACCTGGAGCGTGCCACGAACGTCAGTGGCCGTCTTGTCGTAGCGGCCCACGAAGGTCTGGCTGTGGCTGAACGGGCCGTTGGTCTCGGTCTCCGAGAACAGCCCGTTGGGGTTGACCATGGCGCGTTTGACGATGCCGACCACCACATCAGCCACGATGCTGGGATTGAGCGCCGTGATGTCCTCGGGGCTCGAGGTGTACAGCGCCATGCGCGCATCGATGTCGAAGGGGCACTTCTGCCGCAAGCGGTCAGAGGCCTTCTCGATGAGGTTAGTGGCTCGAGTTACTTCAGCATCTGAGAGGGGACGCCAGATGTCAGCGAGGTCGTCTGGGATTGCCAGCGGATCGCCCATCGGACGCCCCCTCTCGTTTAGATGCGGGTGCTACTCGGTCGGAACACCGGCTGCGTCACACGCAGCGATGATCTCTTCCTTGGTGGCGCCAGCCTCGAAGTCCACGGCGTTGTCGACCGCGTAGGCCTCCCACGCCTTGACTCCTGAGCCCTTGCCGTTCTTGGGCGGAACGCCCCCACCATCCGAGAAGTGCCGTTCGTCGAGCTGGTCGACAGCCCACGACGGGATCTCCTCGTCCGGAAGGATGCAGACCTGATCGCCCTTGGGCCCGTTGACGTAGACCGCGTATTCCCGGGCCATCAGGAGACCGTCGCAACCATGAGGGCGAACGGGTTCTCCACCACCGGCATTCCGACCGCGTCAACGAACGTGGTCTGCCGGTACGGGGGAGCGTCGGACTGGTCGACGATGCCGACGATGCCCGGCGCCTCCTCGAAGGAGAGCGCGCCTGCCTGTGCCGACTGCACCAGCTTCAGTGCAGTGGCCGAGAGCCCCCAGGCCGTGTAGCCTAGGTTGGTCATCGGGTCCGGAGGCGTGAAGAGCACCTTTCCGGCCGACAGGCACCGAGTCGGGGTGCCGTCCACGTCCACCTGGCTGTCGTAGACGTCGAGGATGGTGGGCATCCCGTAGGTCTGCAAGATGCTGCGGACCTGATCCGGCGACAGCAGTGACGGGGAACCGACCAGCGATGAGTACTGCGTCCGCAACTTCGCGGAGAGCTGCAGGTTCATCAGGTCGTTGAAGCCCAGGGTCATCCCCGCCGGCGGGTAGCCGTTGAGGATGATGTAGGCCCGCACCCAGGTGGTGAGGTCGGTCAGCGGATCGGCGTTGGTGTGGTCGGACCACAGAGCGCCGGCCGGGGTGACGAGGTTACCGCTCGGCACGCCGTAGTCGGCCTCCATCGTCAGGCCACCCTCACCGGTCAGGGTGAACTTGCCGTCCATCAAAACGTCACCACGAGCCAGTTCCATGCGGCGCTGGATGTTCAGCGTCAGGTTCTCGGCGTCGTTGTAGATGGCGTTGACGAACGCGCCCTGGTTGGTGCCGCCCGTACGGGCAAACTCCAGCTGCAGGGTCTCGAGCTCACCCATGCCGAGAGCGTCCGACAAGGGCGGCAGGTGCACCGTCTTGAGGGATGCCACGTCGCGCTGCGTGCGGTGCAGCGGGCCGTCGTAGGCCCGGAAGCGCGCGGTGCGACCGGTGCGCGTCAAGGTGCCGACGTCCACGCGGTTGTAGTCCACGATCTTGTCGGGCAGGAGCTTGTTCAGCGCGATGACGTTGGGCAGCGGAACCTCACGAACGAAGACCGTGAGATCCGCGGGAAGCACTGGGCCGTCGAAGACGATTGCCATGATGTTGTCCTCTCTGGCTCAGGAGCCGAAGTAGATGAGTGGGAGGTCGGCCTGCCCGTTGGCGTCCAGGTAACCGCCACCTGCGGCGCCACCGGACGTGTACGGGAGCTTGGTCGGGTCGACCTGTCCGTGGACCAGCATCGAGATGCCAACCTTCGGGATGACCGAACCGTCACCGAACCGCGTGATCCGGACGCTGGCGCGCAGGATGCCGACTGCCTTGGTGCGGCCGTCGCTAGCTGCGTCCAGGTACGGACCGATGAGGCCACCAGTGGTGACCTTGCCGCACACGAAGCCAGACTTGAGATACCCGTTGGGGTAGTGCTGGTTGGCCGTGAGCAGCGAAGTGTCAAGCGTTCCGGCGATGACAAAGCCACCGTCTACCGGGGTCAGATCCCAGGACAAGTCCTCGAACTGGAACGCCTGCGTGAAAACGCTGATATCTGTCATCGACAGACTCCTTTCAGGCTGGGTATGGATGGACTGGTCCCGAAGCGTTGAGGACCTTACTCCGGCTTGCGAGAGCCGAACCGCTTCTCTGCCATCGCGCGGCCTTGGTCGCCCGGCTTGGCTACTACTGGTGGCTGCTGGCCCTGTCCAAGTTGACGGGGTGGTGCACCCGAGCCGCCACCGCTGCCACCAGAGGGGGCGAACGCTGCGACCTTCTTTTGAATCTTCTCCACGTCGGGCTCGCCCTTGTCATCCACGTATTTCGACAGGTCGAGATCTTCGAGGAGGGCCTTGAGCTGGTCATCGGAGATGATGCCCTTGGCCTCGGCCTTGAATTCGGCGCGGACCACGCGTGGCACAGATTCACGTGTTACCTCTGCGCGCGCATCGTCTGCTGCCTTCTTCGCAGCCTTCTCGGCATCCGTACCAAGATCCGCTTCAAGCTGGTCCGCTCGCGCGGCCTTAGTCTTGAGCTCGTCGTAGTCCGAATACTTCGCACGTTCCCGCGCCAGTCGGTCTTCCACGATCCGGTTCAGGTCCTCCTGCGACGCAGGTGGAGTGTACGCGGGCGGAGCCGGTGGTGCAGCGGGTGGTGCTGGAGCGGGTGCAGGGGGTCCTGCGGGTGGTGCGGTCATCTTGTTCTCCGTAGCCCGTCGGCGTAGACCGTCCTTTGGCGCGGACGTAGCGCTCCTTACCGCAATTATGCGGCCAGCTGTTGGTCGAGGTCGTTTATACGCGCCTCGAGCTTCGTGAGGTAAGCCCCCCACTGTTTCGGATCGTTGGCTGCCAGGTCCTGGGCCTTGGGCAGCGCCTTGGCGAGTGACTCGCGGATGCGGGCTACCTGCGCGAGCTTCTCGGCCTCGGTCTTCGGCGAGCTCGGCACGCGGTTCTCGTCCTTGGCGGCCTGGCGGGCGTTGCGGAACTTGTTGTTCTGCACCACCAAGACGGGGCCGAGCTCACCGTGCTCGTCGACCTTGTAGGCCGTCTTCTTCAACTGCTCACGGCTCGTGCTGCCACCCGCGTTGCGGTAGAGGGTCTTCAGGTCCAGATTGTTGAGCCCAGAGCCCGGGTCCTTCTCGCCCACGATGGGGAGCACGGTGCACTCGCAGCGGTCGTGCAGGGCCTTGAGCTCCTTGACGCTGTAGATGCGGTCCGAGGCTGCGATGCACAGGCCGCACGTGCCGCCCTTGGAAAGCTCTGGGTGGATGACGCGTCGATAGCCTCGGATGTCGTGGCGGTCGGCGTTGTCCTCAAGCACCTTGTGGGACTGCGCCTGATCGGCCATCTGCATGTCCATGTCGGCCACCGAGGCCACCCGGGCCACAGCTGCAGAGATGGGAACCACCAGATCGAACGGTGCCGGCGTGGCGTTGCTCAGCAGTTGCTTGGCCGTATCGTCGAAGCGCGACTGCTGCCAGCGGAAGACGTCAGCGGCCCGGCCGTACGCACCCGCGTGGGTGATTCCCTGCCGCAAGCTGTTGACCGCGACGCGCCCCACTGGCCGTACTCGGCGTCCGACCATCTGCGACAGCACCCGCGACAGGTATGCGTCGGTGGACATTGCCTGGGCGCGCTGCAGCGCTTCGATCTGCGTGGCCAGAGCGGCTGCCCATGCCGTGATGGCTGCGGTGTCGTACCAGCCATGGAACTGCTGGGCCGAGTTGCTGGCCAGCGCTACGGCCTGCGCCTGGTATCGAGCCCGGATGGTGGCCTGTGCCGCAACGAGTGTGGCCAGCGAGGCACCAGCCGCAATATCGGCTTCGGTGGGCTCAGACGGCTGCTGGGACGTCATTGTTCACTGTCGTGGTGTTGCCGGAAGCGGCCTTCAGGCCAACTGCGTACTGCTGGTCCAGGATCAGGTCGTCGGTGAGCTCGGTCATGGCTCGGTCGGCCTGGGCCGGGTCCATACCCCAGATCTCCGTCAGCTGCTGATAGCGCGGGATCACGCCCTTGGTCTGGGAGATTGCGCTGGCGCGCTCACTCATGGACCAGCGCTCGGCCGGCGCCCAGATGATCTGGAGCGAGCCCGGCACGCTGCGCTTCTCGTCTCCGAGGGTCTTGAACATGATCTCGGCAGCGAGCTGGTGCGCCGGGTCCCATCGATCCTGGCGGGACTCAACCTTGAAGGTGGTCTGCTCGCGCTGCAGCGACGCGCTCTCAGCCGAGGCGTTGGCTGCATCCGGGCTGGCAAGATAGGCCGGCGTTCCGGAGGTGCCGTAGAGGTCCTTCACGTCGTCTCGGATGGCGTTGAGAATCCCAGAGAAGTCAACCTGCCCGGACTCCCAGATCTCGACAGCCGCTGGCACGTTCCAGATGGCGCCGGGATCGGCCGTGAACATGGCGTTGTAGTCGATCACTGCCCCGGTGTCGGGGTCGGTCTTCGGCAGACCCTTGAATGCGCGCTGCTTGAACGCCTGGATGGTGGCGATGGTCATCCGCTGCAGGATCTGCTGATTGATCCGGTCGATCTGCGGGATAAACGGCTCAAACTCGGCCATGCCGTCTTCGTTGACGAAGGGGACCACGGGGACGATGTCGCCCACGGAGCCGTCGGCGTTGTTCAGCCAGTCGATTGGGCCGGACATACCCTCGGAGACGAGCTCACCGAGGTCGTTGAAGATGTTCATGTCCCACGAGAAGGCCGACGGATTGAACTTCACATCCGACGAGCCCACCGCGCGCTTGCGGGGCTTCTTGGCGACCATGAGGCGGCCGGGCAGGTATAGATACGCGACGTCAGCCTGGGCCACTTCGTCGTAGAACAGCTTCAGGGCGGCCAGCACCTTGTAGGGGTTGGCCGGGTCGGTGATGGCCGTGACCAGCCGCGGATCCTCGGCCGTGACCAGCAGGCGCCCATCAGCGTCCTTACCGATGATCAGGTAGGCCATGGACATTGCCAGGGCCATCTTGTGGACGTCTAGCGTCCAGAGCTTGCCTCGAGCGCCCAGCCAGGCCTTGAAGGCGTCAGCGTCGCCACCCTCATCATCGTCGACCGCGGTCCGCAGCCCACGAATACGCAGCCGCGAGAGCACCGCGTTGACTATGACCCGCTCGAAGTTGGTGCGCGACTTCTCGACGAACCAGCGAACCGCTTCTTGCTGGATCGGTGAGATGAACGGGATGGGGGCGTTGCCCTCGTATCGGCGCTGGAGCTTCTCACACCGATCCTGCTGGACGCGCAGCTGCTGATAGAGCCGCTGAAGCCACCAACCGTCGGAGTAGGGCACCTTCGTGTCAATCACGTGGAGCCCTCCGGATCAACGAATTCGGTATGGGGCTTCGACTCTGGGAGTCTCGGCGGGAACACCGGCAGCCAGCGCATCTATCCCTGCGGTGTAGGCGAGCATAGCCGCGATGGCACCGTCAATCTTCTTGGCGGAGTCAGGGTGCTCTTTCATGATCGTGTAGCCCAGCTTAGCGACAGCGCGGCGCCGAGCGTTGAGAAGGTGCCGGATGAGAGCCGCTGACCCATCGTGGTGCAGGGTCTTGTCGATGGCTGCCTCATAGAAATTTTTCAAAGAGTCAACCACAATGCGGTTCCGGTTACCGGTCATCCACCACTGAATCGGATGCTGCAGAGTGGACTTCTTCTTCAGCCTGGAGCCGAAATCAGCCTCCCACTTGCCAACCGTCTCTTCCCACTTGGCCGGGTCCGCGTAGAACGCCACCACGCTGTAGAGCTTGAACATCTTGCGCACCTCGGCGTCGACCTCGAGCCGTGGCACTTCCCACGTCTTGCCGTCCGGGCCCTCTGGCTGCTCCCAGATACGGATCTCGAACAGGCAACGGTCGCGCAGCCGGAAGGCAATGAGCGCGGTGGCGTCGGTGACGCCTCGGTTGCGTTTGCGCGAGCCGTCGAAGCCGAGCGCGATGGTGTCGCCCGGCTCGAGCCGAGCGTCCGGGTTGAAGATGCCCTGCAGCTCGTGCTGGGCGAACCACGCATCTGCGGTCTCGGTGGCTGCGTTGAGGAAGTACCGACGCGAGTCCTGGGTGTCGTTTCGGGTGTCGTGGAAGTCGTCGATGATGCCCTGCAGGTCGTTCCAGTCAATCGCCTCGCCGAAGGCCTCCTTGATGGCCACGGATAGCTGCTCGAGGTTGGATAGATCCTCGCACTCGCCCCAGCGGTGGTCGTAGAGCAGCCGCTGCCTGGCGGGCTGGCGCTCTTGGTTCCGCTTGGCCTCGTTGAAGGTGGCTTCGGCGATGGAGTCTTCACCACGGGCGTACATGGTGGTGGTCTCGAGGAACCACGTGCCGGCCAGCTTCTTGCGCTTACGCATGTTGCGAGTCACGGTCTTGTACATGCGCCGGAGCTCCGGCGTGTTGTACAGATGGGTCTCGTCGAAGACGACGAACGTCTCCTTGCCGCCATCCTTTGCAGCTGACGACGCGGTGGACGGGGTGATCTCGCCACCACCCGGCAGCGTGACGCCGGAGAGCCTCACCTTGACGCCGGGCGGCCGTGACATCAGCGCGTCGGAGTCGGTCAGGTTGTAGTAGATCGAGTCGTAGACGTTCCCGGTCTGGCCCTCTTCGGTGGCCATGATCCGGATGTAGGGCACGTGGACCGGGGCGCCCATCGGCTCGCCCTTTTGGTACTCGTACCGGAAGCCGAGGCCCCAGGGGTCCTTGTAGACCTCGCCACCCTTGGCCCAGCCAGCGAACCGGCAGGGGCCGAACGCCTCGAAGAGCGCCAGCCTGGCGCCCATCCCCGACTTGTCCGCGCCCTTCGGCCGCGAGAAGAAGGCCGAGTCGTAAACCCGGTGGTTGTTGGTGGCCTCATTGCTGCAGACGTAGCAGTCCACGACGAAGTCGTAGTACTCCTGGCCGTGCATGATGGGGCGGCCCTGCACGTCGCCCGGGCCGTGGACGACGAAGTACTCAATCCAGGCGTTGGCCAGATGGCCTAGCGAACGGACGCGGTCGTGTCCCTTGGCCCGGATGAGCTCACGAGGCATCGACGGAGCGCTTGCGGCGGTCTGCCAGGTCGGTCACCTTGGCCGCGGCCTCCCGCGCGGCAGCGCCACGCTTGGGGGCCTCGGCTGGGTAGTACTCATCGTCAGCCACGATCTTGAGCCGGAGCTGGTCACGGCCCTTCGGCGATAGCCCCAGACGGTCGTCGATCTCATTGATCTGGCGCTGGATGCTGATCTTGCCGGCCAGCAATCGGGCGATGCTGGAGACGGTGTCGCTGATGGCCTTGAAGTCGTCGTTGCTGGCTAGGACGCCCAGGGAGTCTTCCAGAAAGTCGCCCATGAAGTCGGCCCGGCTGACTGCGACCAGATCATCCTCGAGCGCAGCGCGGTCGGCCACCTTCAGCAGCTGACCATCGTCCCAGGCGCAGGCCTGCGGAGTGCGCCAGGCCCATTCCCACCATTGCGTCCCGGCCGAGCCGAGCTCGCGCCACGCGGGCAGCTCCGGCACGGGGCCTCGGCGGCCACCAGCTGGGAGCCGGGTCGTCGGGATCGTCGGTGCGTTACGTCGCACCGAGTCTGGGTCTGGCAGCGGTCCTGGCATTGCTCCCCCTACGGGTGACCGTCCCTTTGGCCCGGGACGTAGGGGCTTCAATCGTCGAGCACTTTACGCTGGTGTCAGCTTCCCGTCGCTCGCCCACCAGTGACCGATGCACTGGCCGGCACGCCAACGTGGACATCCCAGAGAAGGCATCAGCGTCAGATGGTCGGGTAGGCCCTTGACGGTCCAGCGCGGTTCTACCCAGCCAGACACGGGCTCATCACCGACCTGGCCGTGCGAGAAGAAGCCGCAGCCCGGGCACAGCCACGTGAACCAGCCGTCGTTCAGGAACGCCAGCGGCACGTACCCACACTCGGCAAGTTTGGCGGCCTGGGCTTCTCGTCCGCGCACACCATCACGCCAAGCAGTGAGCTCCTGCTGGGTGAGGACGCGGATGGGCCACTCGCTCATGCGCGTCCTTTCGGCCGAGACGGGCAACCCGTACGCGTTCCGAGCAACA
>Ga0068855_100001211_pt1 | contig 32022 bp, 34 predicted proteins | sample KBSCornC52_FD_66592 | JGI IMG/M metagenome (GOLD analysis project Ga0068855, IMG submission 66592) | Corn rhizosphere microbial communities from Kellogg Biological Station, Michigan, USA - KBS Corn C5-2 | ecosystem: Host-associated > Plants > Roots > Rhizosphere > Soil ...
AATTCAAAATAATCATTACTGTTGAATAATACGATCCTGGCTGTAGACTGACATTATACCTATTGGAATATTTATCGCAAATTTTCCATTTCATTTTTTTATCATCGAATTTAAATTGAATGTTTTTCCAACGTGAATGCAAATAGTAAATTCTAAAAAAGCTCAGCATAAAAAAAATAATGGAAAATATAATGATGGTGTTAGGTATATTCGCATAAATAAAACTTATAATAAACACTGAATAAATTGACAAAAATAACTTGATAAATATTCGAGACGGACCAAGTGTAATATTATTATTAAATTCTTCCTTCATTTTAAGGCAGCTTTAACTTGTATCGAATATCTTTTACGATACCATGAAATAAAGGTTCTGACGCTTGATTTCTTAACAGCCAATTTTCTAACTCAGGATCTGTGCACGACAACAATTGTTCAAAATTATATTGCTGTTGAACCGATAATTGGGAAAAATAATTTTCCACATAATGTAATAAAATTAAATCCAACTCCAACATACCTCGCCTACAAGCCCATTTGAGTCGATTGTAATGTGCTTTTTCCATTCTAAGCGCTTATGTAGCGTGAATGGGATAACCACCTGGCATCGGGATAATAAGCAAATAAGACGGTTCCATCTTTAATATTGCTAATAATTTCTTGAGAAACAGCGGGATTGACAGCAAAACACCCCCAACTTCTACCTAACCTTCCATGAATTCTCGCAAATGTTTCACTGACATACTCTGCTGGGTGCATAACAATACTTCTAGCACGCGCTTTATCATTAAACCCTTGTTCAAGCCCATTAAGCTTTAGCGAGTATCCATGTTCTCCATAATAGGTATTGCTTGTGAGAAACACTCCAATACTACTTTGAAGGCTTCGTGGATTATCAGAAAATTCTGTGGGAAAATTTCCACCGCTATTTTTTGCATGAGCTACGAGTTCATGAAATTTAACTTGTAATGTTTTAAGATCAAGCACCCACAATCTAGGTTCAGTTGAGGGTTTTGTATAATCTACGATGGTCAACATTTGTTGATAATCATAGCCTTCCTGATGTAATTTTTGGTAGGCATTGAGTGCTAAATTGAGCACTTTTGGATCTAACCCATCTGTTTGTGACAATATGTTTTTTACAACACCATTATTGTCATTATTTGAAGAGGTATGCGATCGAGAAAATAGGTTATGTAGAACATCACTTAACGAAAATGCTTTCGCATCTAAACTAAACAACAAAACAAATAAACCAAAAATAATATTTTTAAACAACTTTCTTATCCTCCCTTAAAAATATCCGAATCGGCATTCTAGCGTAAAATAAAAAAATTTTGCAAATGTTTGTACAAATTTTGAACAATTACTCGCTCATTTTACGCAGTATCACTGAAAATGCCCTGACGGTCATGGCTCATATCAAGACACTAATCCTTCTTTGATTCTTTTTCTGTCAATTTTCTTTGTCGTTCATTGATTATGGCTGAGTTCAATTCATTGACAACTTCACTAAGCGCAGATGAAGATACATCTTCTGAAATATTAGGCGGATAAAATGTCGCTGTTTCCATATCACGAATAATTTCATCAGCGATACTGATGGCATATTTTTCAATTTTCCCGGCAAGCCTTTCAAGAGAAGCCACTGCTTCATGAGTTTTTGCTTTATTAAGTAATGCCGCCCCAAATGATTCCTTATCTTTGGTGATAATTAATTCTCTATCTTTTTCCAACACTCTCATCTTTGTAAATATATTCAACTTGGAAGTATCATCATGTTCTTCTTCTTCCAATGAAACGCTGGTGGCTACATGTGTACGATTGTGATAGTTCAACAATGTTGTTATACCGCGCTCTATCGGATCTTCTATACTATAATCCGACAAATCATTCGAAAGGCTACTAATATCCTCCACAGCAACTTCAGCGACTGAGGCAAAATACTCTCTGCGTTTCAACACTTCTTTAAACGCATCTCTACGTTTTTCCATTTCTAATAATTCTGATTCCGCCGGTGATTCAATTTTTAGAAATTGATTAAGACGCATATATGCAACAAGTGTTGGATTTGCAAAGAATAATTTTGCACGAATAATACGAGATTTGAAAAAGATGTGTGCTTCACCCTCTCGTTGTTCTTTCAAATCCATCAAATCAATTCTTGAACGCTTTTCTGCTGAAGAACTTCGAGTATCCATATAAGTATTAAAAACATCTTCTGGACGAGTTTGAAATGAATCCACTTTTGTAACATAGGCTTCACCTGCAGATTTAGAGAAAAATTCCCATGTTTCTGTTGGATCTTCCAATTTCATACATATCTTAATGTTGGTATTTGCACCAATAGATGCCGCTTCTTCCTTGGAAGCTTTTTGAAATGCCGGTAAATCTTGTCCAGCAAAAATCGCAGAAAATCCTAACGATCGTGCTTGCGCAGGTACAACCGCAAAACCTTTAACAGCGTAATATCCATATTCATCCATAATCGCCACAAAAGGTGTTGGAGCGTTGGTTGGTTTCCTTTTAATGAGCTCTTCATAACTTCCTTCTACAGAGTCTCCAAGCCCCGCTGCCATCATTGCTTTTAATGAAGCAATAATGATTTTTCCTAAGTTTGCTAATTCGTCTGGGGATTTTTCCAAAGCGGGTAATAATACAATTAATATTCGACGGTTCAACACAACATCTTTAAAATCAACTTCTGCCAAATTGGTTCTAATGATATGACCGTAAGTATCCGCCAAAGAACCAAACACCTGTGTTAACTGCATAGTAATGAATCCATGCTGCTCTAATACTTGAGAGACTTGTTTACCTTTTCGTGATTTATCATATCCAGGCAACGTAATTAAATAGTTGTAAATAGGCTCTACAACAAGAGCAGGCGCATTTGAAATATCGACAGGTTCTTGATTATCCCTGATAAATTGTTTATCCATAACAATCGCTTCAAGTCGTTCCAATACAAAATAATTTCGAATGGTATTGGCATCTAATAATAAATTTCCAGTGTCTCGCATATACACCAATATTTTCATTAATGCGCCCACGAAAACAATGGCACGACCTTTCCACATATCACCATCAGGCGACCCTGCGCTTGATGGCATCAAATTTACAATAAGCTGTGTCAACATATCCGATGAACCGCTTGAGAATGGGTTCATTGTGTTTGAAAGGCGTTTTGCCTGAGGGCCGATAATGTCCTTGGCTCCCGTCATAAAATTGACCAGCAATACATCATCTTCGCGCCCCATGCTGCGGCACATAGAAAAGATTTTTGCAAAAAGTGAGTTATCACCTTTACCATCAATGTATATAAATCCGCTTCCATGAAGTAATGAATTGTATGCAATAGAAACTAATGCTTCAGTTTTACCACTACCCGTTGATCCAAAAATCAACACGTGTGTTCGCATATCTTCATTATTAAACCAAAGCTCTTCCATTGTTTCTATATCATTACCAAAAAAACTGATGCCTCTTGCAAGCCTTGGTTTATCAGAACCTGGAAGAGGATCGTTGTAATCTGGAAGATGAGAACTTAACGGTAATCGAAAAGGCAATGTTTTTTTGCGGTAATACGCTGCAATAAAAGAGAATGTTCCAATAATAAAAGCGAGATCAACAACCGCCGGAACAAAAAAACCTAATGCAGCACAAGCGACTAATAAACTTGCCACATTCACAGGATTATCAAAAAAATCTCTGAAACGTTCCCAAAGAGTTCTTGTGTCTCTAATTAGTTTACGCTGATCTTGTTCGTGTTTTTTATCGAGACCTCTTATTGGACGCGCCATACTTTATTCTCCTTTTTCTTCTGACGCTTCAGGTATATAGATAACTTCTTTTAATGCAGTATCTAGTGCTTTAACTGCTTCTTCCACCATTGGAGTGCTAATTTTTCTTCCAATTTTTTTCTCAGCCAGCCAATGCGCTACAGCTCCGCCCACTTCAACAAAGGCGGTTTGTCTTCCAATGCCATTTAACATATACCACAATTGTCTATCAATAATTTTCAACCATAGAAAATCTGCAGATGCAACAACACCATCTTGCCTAGCCGTTTCCAACATGCTCGCCATCATGGTGATAACATACGCATGAGAATCTAATACTTTTTTAATGGATGGAATTTCTTTGTATTTTTTTACCGCTTCTTCAACACCACTGAAATCAAGATGGCCGGATATAAACGACACAGCCAATTGATCTAATATTTTTTTGGCAAGCGGCTCATCTTTATTAGCTCGCGCGCAAAATACTACAAACAATGCCTTTATATGTGGTTTTAATTTATCCACATTATAAAAATTTGAATCTAGCTGCATTGAAAAAACTTGATAGGCCTGCGATCTTGCAAGATTGATCGTAACACTTTGATTTTGACCAAGCCCAATGACTTTTTCCCGTTCTTCTATAATCAATTTATGTTTTTTAGCAAATTGCATAGGCGTTAATGACATTCCCCAGGGGCCTTTTTCTATAGGTTCTTTAACAAGGTTAATGTTAGAAATAGGCATTATCTGAGGCCAATTATATTTTTCCTGTTCATAGAGTGTTTTCATGTTATGTTGTCTTTTAAACTTCATTATGGGATGCGTCAAGAAAATGACGAAAGCAAATATAATAAGAACAACCACTACAGGATATCTAAAGTATTTACCCACATCCTCAAGAACTGCTCCTAACACCTTCATTTCTGCTGCTGTTCCTTGAATATTCTGTAAATATTGTGTAATCGGAATAGTTTTTGAAAGGAATATACTGACTAAAGAAATTTCAAAATATTTAAGTTTTAAAATCAGCCAAGCGATTTGAACACGAAAGACATACCAAATCACGCCAATCAGCGCAAAGAAAAAAATCGTTAGCCAAAAAGCGGCGAGAGAATTATCGCCTCCTTGGCCTTGTTGTGAAGATTGAGCGGGAGCCGGTGCCATTGGGGTATTTCAACTCCTAAATTTGCCTACTTTGTCATCCTAACTATATCAAGTCTACCATAATTATCAATTATCTCTTTATCTCTGCATAATGATGACTCACCTTATGCAGGACATGTAAATGCGAGGTCAGTCGAAACAGCAAAAACGAACCCACCTCCGTGTGATCGTAAAAAACATCCTTGTTTTTTACGGTTGCGGCTTTTTTCGACTGACCTCACTTACTCTAAGAAGGAATGCAGGGTGAAGACTGTAAAATACAAGGAGGTATTTTACAATCATAGGGATATGGGTTCGTCTGAACCCTCATTCAACACTCCTTGTCTTCGCGCTTGCTGAATTTTGCTGCATAAGGTGAGATGATGAACAATAATATTTGACTAATTTGTCTTTATTGAATAGTATTACTCGCAAATTTAGTATTTATACTGCTTTAAATCTTGAGAACAGGTCTAAAAATTATGGTCAAAATTCGTTTATCCCGTGGCGGCGCAAAAAAACGCCCATTTTATAGTATTGTAGTTACTGATAGTCGTTCAGCGCGAGACAGTAGACCCATCGAACGAGTGGGATATTTTAACCCCATTGCACAAGGTAAAGATGTTCGCTTGCATCTTGTACTAGAAAGAATTAATCACTGGATGGCAAAAGGCGCGCAAGTATCAGAACGCGTGTTGGATCTCATCAAAGAATACAGCAAATCACAACCTGTAGAATCCGCTTCTGCCTAAAAAAAATAATACAATAGTCATTGGCAAAATTGGCCACACATTTGGGTTACAAGGCTTTGTAAAGATTCGCTCTTCCACAAAGCCTCCGGAAGCTTTTTTAAATTATCAAGATTGGTTTATTCAATCCAGCAAAAATTGCGATGCAAAAAAAATTCCTCTCGAAAACTGTCAATGCAAAGGTAATTTTTTAATCGGTAAAATTCAAGGATATAACACACCTGAACAAGCCAAACAATTCGCTAATTTTCCCATTATGATCTTCCAACATCAATTACCAAAACTCGAACAAGATAACTATTATTGGGCGGATTTGATTGGACTAGAAGTTTATAATCTTGAAGATAAACATTTAGGGCAAATCATTGAACTCTTCGAGACAGGCGCAAACGATGTTATGGTTATACGCAATGAAAAATCTCAAAAAGAAATATTAATTCCTTATGTTCCTTTGCATGTTATTAAAAAAATTGATGGCGAAAAAAAAACAATGATTGTTGAATGGCAACCAGAATGGCTATAAAACCATTAAAATTTCATTTAATTACGCTTTTTCCTGAAATGTTTTTAGCATTACAACATGGAATCGTGGGGCGGGCATTAAAATCAACGTTTATCGAATGTGATTTTTTTAATCCAAGGGACTTTACCGAAAACAAACAAAAAAGCGTTGATGACAGCCCATACGGCGGTGGACCCGGCCAAGTCATGCAAGTTCAACCCATACGAGATGCTATAAAATCCATAAAACATAAGGCGTCTTTACAACAAGAAGAGACAAAAATCATCTATCTGTCACCACAAGGAAAATTACTGGATCATTCAACTATTCAATCATTATTTGATTATTGTTATGCTACCGATCATAATCGCTCACTTACTTTAATCTCTGGTCGTTATGAAGGAATTGACGAGCGAATTATCCAATACGATGTGGATGTTGAATACTCCATCGGTGATTATATTTTAAGCGGCGGTGAATTACCCTCAATGGTCTTAATTGACGCACTCACACGACTTCACCCCAATGCACTCGGGGATCCACAGTCCGCAACTCTGGATTCATTAGCCAATAGAAATGGCATTTTAGGATACCCTCAATACACTCGCCCAGAAGTCATTGATGGTCAATCGGTACCAAAAACGTTACTTAGCGGCGACCATGAAGAAATAAAACGTTGGCGATTTGAAAAGGCTTTATCTCAAACTTATCTAAAAAGGCCGGAATTATTAAAAAGAATAAAAAAAAATGGATTAAATCACCAAGAACGGGTATTATTGCAGGATTTTCTTGATAGGTTAGCGAAGTCAAAATAGAGGAGCAAATGATGAAAAATTCGATTATACAGGCAATTGAAAAAGAGCAAATGTCTAAAAAAATCCCTGAATTTCGTGCAGGTGACACGGTTGCAGTTAAAGTTAAAGTTAAAGAAGGGAATAATCGAGAAAGATTACAAACATTTGAAGGTTTTGTCATTGCTAAACGTAACAGAGGGTTTAATTCTGCATTTACCGTTCGTAAAATTTCCTACGGTGAAGGTGTAGAACGCATATTCCAAACTTATAGTCCAAGTATCGACTCCATTAAAGTCATTCGCCGTGGTGATGTTCGTAAAGCAAAACTTTATCACTTACGTGAATTAAGCGGTAAAGCAGCGCGAATTAAAGAAAAACTATCAAAACGCCCAGACAAATCTAAATCATCAGCAGAGAAAACATCCGCTGAAAACACCGCAGAATAATACAGCCAAAAAAATTCTTCTGGGATTGATAATAATTAATTTTTTGATTATCGTCTCAGCAGGGTTTCTCATGCCTGTCTGGGGTGAATTCGTCAAACGTGTACATGGTGATATTCGCACAGCAGGTAACGCGATTTGCTTATTTTCAATTGTGATTGGATTTCTTACTTGGATTGCAGGAAAAATTGAGAATCGCTATCAAAAACACGAAATTATAATGATCGTTTCTCAAGCTATGTTTGTTTTAAGTTACGCAGGATATTTTTGGGTTGACTCTCCTCATAAATTATACCTTGTTCAAATTGCACTTGGCGCCTCGGGCGCTATCCAAGTTCCAGCACTTTATACGTTATATGAAAAATATATTCCAACACTAGAATCCACTTTTTATTGGGCCATCTGGGCGGGTTCATACAATATCGCGCTTGGCATTGGATCCCTTATTAGCGCTTACACTGTTCATCACTTTGGATTTAATACCATGCTAAAATTATTAGTAGGATTTTCAGCATTATGTTTTTTATTTACGAACGCAATAATGATTTTGATTAAAAATACGAATACATTAGGCGAAATAAAAAATTAAAGGTTCTCTTCTCATAATATTTAAAAACTATCGCGCCATCTCCACTTGTGCTAACGACATGTCTTTATAGCCACATCTCAGACACCCAATGTGATGTCACTGTATATTTTCACAAAATTAACGAAGCATTGAATCTATTTATCTTAAGAATTATACTGATGAGTAAGTAATACATGCAACAAATAGATGGATTTTTTACATGGAAACTGAAAATGATTTCGAAAAAATATTGGCGACACTGAAAGCTCATACTTTTTTTGCAGAGATTTCTGAGGAAGTATTATTAGAAATATTAAACCAATCCCAAATTTTTTGTTTAAAAAAAGGCGAAATTGTTTTTCGACAAGGCGATGACTCAACCGACTTATATTTTAACGTATCCGGATTTTTACTCCCCATTTTAAAAAAGCCTCAAGCAAAATTAACTTATTTTTCTGAAATTAAAGAAGGAGAAATATTTGGTGAAATGGGAATCTTAACGGGACATAAACGTTCTCTTACTATACAAGCTAACACCAATGTTGTTTTAGTAAAAATAAACAAATCAATATTTGATGATTTACTTTTTACCAATCCAAGCGCATACAAATATATTATTTTATCTCTCATTAATCGTTCACAAAATAATTTAGACTATATTTCAGGGAAAGAAAATAGTAACAAACACTACATTCTTATTCCAACTGAAAATAATGAAAAAATCGATCAATTTATCTCTTCTTTAAAAAAAATGCTATCAAATAATATTACAGAAAAAATGCTTTTTTTGAACCCCGCTGATTTAATTAAACTTCTCAAGGATACATCTTTAAAAGCGATAGAAGAGCAATATAAAGTCATTATTTACTATTTCGACACCATGTTAGAAAATATTCACTTATTGCATGATTTAATTAATCGCGCCAGCGGCGTATTATCGATTGGATCGGGAAATCAAAATGTTTATTTTTCTCGATTTCATGAAAAAATATTTTCCCAACCCGAAGTTAAATTGGTTTCTCGAGAATTAATTCTATTATGGAACAAAGGTGATGTTATTAAAGGGACAAAAAAATGGTTAACTCACCATCAATATTCTTTGCATCACCACATTCAAGATGAATCAGATATTAAACGACTTGTTCGATATTTTAAAGGAAAGTCTATTGGAGTAGTGTTAGGAGGCGGAGGAGCAAGAGGATGGTTTCATTTTGGTGTATTAAAAGCATTACAAGAAAAAAATATTCCTATTGATGCAATTGGAGGAACAAGTTCAGGGTCAGGTGTCGCAAGTTGTTATTTATTAACCAATGGCGATATCGATAAAGCAATAAACATGATAGAAACAGTTATTAATAGCTTTAAGCATACACTTAAATGGTACAACTTAACCTATCCTAATGTTTCTATTTACGATAATGCTGCACGCGTAAAAGGCTTTAAAAAAGCTTATTCGGCGCATAAAATTGAAAACTTAGCTGTCCCTTTTTTCGCTCTTGCCAGCAACGTATCAACGAATAAAGAAAAAGTGTATACGCAAGGTGATATCTGGAAAGCTATTTTAGCTTCTTCTGCTATTCCAGTGATTTTTCCACCTGTACCTGATGAAGATGGATTATTATACGATGGAGGATTAATGAATAACCTTCCGGTAGACGCTATGTTAAAATACTTAAAAAATAACGCGACCATTATTGCAAGTGATTTAAGTATCGTCGATGAAGACTATTCGCATTATTACTTTCCACATTCGCTTACACTTAAAAAATTATTTTTATCTAAATTTAAAAAAACCCATAAATATAAATTTCCGCCATTTGTGCATACTGTCATGAAAGCATTATTAGTAGGCTCTATAGAAAAATATTATGCCAATGTTAAAATAGCTGACTGCTATATTCAGTCCCGAAAATTCAACAAGGAAATGTTTATTTTCGATAAAAAATTCGGCCTTGAAGTATTTAATTACGGCTATCAAGTTGCGATGGAAAAATTAAAAAAATGGAATCCAACTTTAGAATGTTTTGATTAGCTTTTTATTACCCACTCACCTTACGCATGAAAAGCAAATACGAGGTCAGTCGAAAAAGCGAAAACGAACCCGTATCCGTTTCCGAGCCGCGACCGTTAGAGCCTGCCCCGAACTTGATTCGGGGGAGCGTTCGCTGAGTTATGATTTATCTGTGATCTCATATAGATTTTTTTGAATATCTATTACTTTATTCTGTCTTGAATTTTTTTCCAATACCTGAGAACGCTTCCTAACGGTCGCGGCTCGGATATTCAGTGCAATTGCCATAATTTACCTATCCTGGCGTAAGGTGAGTGAATAAGGTAAATTACTTACCTAAACCGCCATCACAAATATAATACTTAATATAATAGTTGAACTAATAACTACAGTTTGTGAAAGAGATCGTTTTAAAAAATTAGAAATCTTATCGTATTGTGAGCATCGAAACTGCTGAAAAAATTTTAGTTTTTTTTCTGCATACACTTGAAAGCTTAAAGATTCCGTTAACGTAGAAGCACGAACAATTAACCATAGTCCAGGATTCAGCGTACTCAAAACAACCACCAATGGAGAAGCCAATACGGCAATGTGAAAAAGGGAAATTGATCTAGGAAAATTCAAGAATACAAAATTAAAATTCCATATTGTATAAGCAAATATCCACCAAATAACGCTGACAGGCGAGATAATATAATAAAACCCTAACCAATGAGCTTCAATTAACCAGGTGGGCATTAATAAAATGATGCCTGATGCCGCATTAAATATATGACGTTCTTTAAAATCCTTTATGATAGCTTCTATAATATTAATACGTAATAGCCATACAACAAAAATCATATACCAATCTGCACTAAAATAACTGAGCGCAGTCAACGCCAATAGTAATTTTCCAACGACTAACGTGCCTATTTTAAGAGAAATAAACCCTGGTGGACGAAAATAAAACAATACCAGCAAGGGGATCATCACATTAATAAATGTATTTGCGACCACAGGAAAATATACCGTCACTACAGAAACTACTGCTAACACAAGGGTAATAATTGATAGTTCTTCAATAATTTTTTTTCCTTGAGATACATGCCCATGAAAACCAGTCAAGACTGACCCTGAATGGTGCTGGTAACTCAAATGAGAAAAATAAGAAGTGATTTTATTAAATAAATTATGCATGCTTAAACACCTCTTATTTTTTTAGTCTTGTTATCATTACAATAAAACATCGCTACACCTTTTCCTTCTTCAAAAAGCTCTTATTTACTGAAAGTATAGTCAAGAATATTTAAAATGGGGAATTTTTGGCGATAATTAGCCTGAGATTTTCCTGGCTAACCATCTTTTGTATAGTTTTGAAAATGAATAATCAGCTTGTACTTGCCATTGTGTGGTGAGGTCAAGGGGCTACACGTTATGGCATACGCACTTAGGAAAATCAAGGGTTTTGGACTCTCAAAAAATACTGTCACCCCGGAAAATTTTTGTTCGCTGTTTTTAATTAGAAAGATAAGCGCCCACAAAAATTTATCCGGGGCCCAGATGCAAGTGTCAATAAATATCAGGTGTGAAATATTCCAACTTGCCGCCTGGATCCCGGATAAATTTTTCTGTAAGCACAATTTTCTTTTGAATTGCAATAGAGAAAAATTTTCCGGAACGACAGGTGCATAAGACATCTAAAACCCTATACTTGAGAATAAGTTAAATGATTTACGCAAAGAAAAAGAAAAAAATAATTCGTCTTCACAATTTTCTCAAGATTCTGTTAAATTACAAAATAAAATTGAATCACATTTGAAACAAATTGAAGCACTTCATAAAATGCTCAATGCAAAGTATGAAGACAGTAACTTTAACCGCCAGAACTCAATTTTAAAATTGCTAGATAACATTGAAGCTAAATATCATTTTCAAGATCAAGAAAAGCATCTTGATGTTTTATTTGTTGAATTTATAGTTAAAACTAGAACGGCGAATACATCTAATACTACCATTCATACTAATTCTTCTGCATCGACATCAAATAACTGTATGAACAATCAATGAAATAAATAAAATTAATAAATAACTAACGCAGATCCCCAGGTAAGGCCGGCACCAAATGCTTCCAATAGCAATGTATCGCCCCGCTTCACTCTTCCATCTTGGATAGCTGTATGCATTGCAAGCGGCACTGATGCCGCCGAAGTATTGCCGTGATCTTGAACAGTTAATACAACTTTTTCCATGGGCAAATCTAATTTTTTTGCGATCGCTTGAATAATACGATAATTTGCCTGATGCGGAATTAACCAATCAATTTCGTGACTGTTAATATTTGCCGATGCTAATACTTCATCTACTGCTTCACTTAATCGATTAACAGCCACACGAAATAATTCTTTTCCTTTCATTTGCACATAAGGTGGTGTATCAGATTTTTGTGAAGGTAAAGCACTTGGCACCCATAACAATTCTTTATCGTATCCACTTGCATGAAGGTGTGTAGATATCACACCTGGTTTTTCACTGGGTTGCAATATAACCGCTCCAGCTCCATCTCCAAATAACACACATGTTCTTCTATCTGACCAATCCGTAATTCGAGACATAGCTTCTGCTGCAACCATGAGAATATTTTTAGCAGCGCCTGTTTTAATATATTGGTCTGCAATACTCAACCCATAAATAAATCCTGTGCAAGCGGCAACCAAATCAAATGCTGGACATAAATTTGTACCTAGCTGCTGTTGTAATAAACAAGCAATACTGGGTAAAATCATATCAGGTGTTGTGGTTGCAACAATGATCATGTCGATATCTTTTGGGGAAATTCCAGCATTTTCTATTGCTTGTTTAGACGCCTCCAATGCCATTGATCCTGAGGTTTCTTTTTCTGTGAGAATGTGCCTTCGCTCAATACCCGTTCTTTCTACTATCCATTCATGGCTGGTTTCAACTTGATGTGCTAGATCTTGATTAGTGACAATATTTGCCGGTAAAAAACTTCCCATACCAGCGATACGAGAAAATATTTTCATGAGCGGGCTTTATCCTTCGGCGTCAACAATGCAGCTACTCCATCTTTAATTTTTGTAGGAACTGTATTCTCAACTTCAATCATCGCTTCCTGAATTGCATGTACATAACCTAATATATTTGCACCACCATGGCTTTTAATGACAATACCTTGTAATCCTAATAAACTTGCACCATTATAATGCGAGGGGTCAATACGTTTTTTTAATTTTTTAAGTATGGGTAATGCTGTTAATCCAAGCAGTTTTGTAAAAATATTTTGATTAAACGCTTTTTTCAAAAAGTACCCCATTAATCGCGCACTTCCCTCACTGGCTTTTAAGGCGACGTTTCCAACAAATCCATCACATACCACCACGTCCATGGTGCCATCAAACACTTCATCCGCTTCTACGTATCCAGCATAATTTATCGCTTTATTATTTTGCAGCATCAAAGCGGTTTGTTTAACTAATTCATTTCCTTTGATATCTTCATGTCCAATATTGAGCAAACTAACTTTTGGGTTCTTGATACCATCAACTGCATAAACTAATACTGATCCCATGACAGCAAATTGCATTAAGTGTTCCGGTTTTGAATCCACATTAGCACCTAAATCTAATACCCGAACACATTTGTCATTTTTTGTTGGAATCTTAGTAATAATGGCCGGTCGATCAATTCCAGGTAATGTCTTTAAAACAAATTTTGCGGTCGCCATTAACGCCCCTGTGTTACCCGCACTTACACAAGCATCTGCTTTTTCTTCTTTAATTAAATTGATGGCCACCCGCATGGAAGAATCTTTTTTATTTCGCAATGCAAGTGCCGGAGATTCATCCATTTCAATTTGTTGTGTTGCATGTTGAATAGATAATTGCGGATTGTTTTTTACAGGATATTTTGCGATTTGATGTTCATCACCAACCAATATTAAGTGCAAATTTGGATGGCTATTCACCATTTGCAGAGCAGCGGGTATAACAACCGAGGGGCCATGGTCACCGCCCATGACATCCAACGCAATGCGGACGGTCATTTCAGAGGATAGCCTTAATCTTCGTTATGAGAATGAGTATCGGCTTCGACTTCTTTTGGTTTGACGATTTCTTTGCCGCGATAATGTCCACTTGCGGTCATGTGATGACGCAGGTGCGTTTCACCAGTAGTGGGATCAATGCTCAGCGTGGGCAGTTTAAGTGCCATGTGTGAACGTTTCTTACCTGTTCGCGAACGGGATTTTCGTGATTTTTGAACTGCCATATCTGTATTCTCTTTTTGCTCGTAAAGGGACGAATTTTAACCTTCATTGGTCAGGATGTCTAGGTTTTCAGCAATAAAAACTTCCTCTAATACTATCCACAACGCAAAAGAGGGAATCGGAATGAGGATTCAAGGGATGTTAGGTTCGTTTTCGCACTGCCGACTGACCTCGTATTTATATGTTCCTGCTTAAGCTGGGTTACCTTTTTTCGTGTAGCGGTCATCAGATTTTAAGCGTTCCACTAATTTACGGGTGGACGATTCATCTTTAGAAAAGAAGCTATGGCGTCGTTTATTAATAGCCCGCATCTTGGCATTATTTTTTTCTTCAAATGACTCTACCACTGATTGTACAGAGACATTTTCAGATTGTTTATTCGGGTTTTTAATCATATTTAATTTTTCTTCTAATTCTTTTTTCAAACTTTGAAGGGCGATAAGTTTACTGTTAATGATGGTATCTTGAGGAAATAATTTAAGCAATATTGATTCGACTAATTCTTTTTCTTTTAAAGAAATTTCATGAATTGCATTTTGAAATGCAATTACAGGAGAATTTTTACTATAAACGATGAGAGATTTATCTAGCGGTAACTCTTTATTTTTAACACTTAAGCAACTATATACTCCTTCGACATTATCAATGTTTTTACCTACAAGCTGCTTAGCTTGAATGTTATCCGGAACATTTTTTTGATCGGCTTCAACAATATAAAATGTTTTATCGAGGTTTTTGAAAATTTTTTTCGCTGCTTTGTAAGCCTCTTCATATGAAGCGTAAGATCGTTTATAACGAGCTAAAGAAGTGTCATCAATGTCCTCATCTGTTGAAAATAAATAAAAAGAAGCGGGGTTGAATCTTTGTAATTCCTTATTTAATCCACTGACAAACCGATCAAATTCATTCTTAGTAAATTCTTCTACACTGGCTTTTCGGGCAATTTTCCTAAAGTATTCTTTATATTGTTGGATTATTTCATCCTTACTATTGGCGCTCTCATCTATATTACCCAACATTACGCCGTATCTATTCGTATCTAAAGAAGAAAATAAATCAAGTAATGCAGAATTACTGGTTTCGATGCTGTCAATTTTATTAGTACCGCGTATATACTTTATTCTAAGTTCTCCTCGGATAATAAAGCTTTCTGCATCAGATGAGTCCACACTAAAATGAATGTCTCTATAAGTAATCACTTCTATTTCTTTACCGGAAGATGTTTTTGCAAAAAATGTACGGGAAGCTTCATTTACGTTACTTATAGAACTTAGCATCTTTAAATTCAAATGTTGGAATCCCGCTTTTTTTTCTAAAGGGATGTATTTCTTTACCTGCTCCTTTGTGTTTTCTTCCGGCAAGGCGAAATCCTTTGCAAGATACAAACCAAGTTCTTCATGTAATTTATAAATGGCGCTTTCGGAATCTACATCCATAGGGTTATGTAATAAATAAGTTTGATGATAGTAAAATAATTGTTTTTTTTGAAAGGAATTTAGGGAATGGTAGTAATCTTTAAACTCACTAAGTACAGCAGCGATGTCATCGTCGTCTATAAATTTATTGCAATATGAATTCAAGGCAACATATAAGGGGGTGAATAGAAAAAAATTAGCATGGGGTTGCTCTAAGAAATTCTCTATTTTAAACTCATTAAAAATAGATGCCAGGCTCAAAGATTGATCCCGCGCACTATTGCTTTCTTCACTATCTTCATCCATTTGCCCAAACCCTCAAAAAAGACCAAAAGTTGATATTTATTTTTCTCTTAATGTCTATTTTATATGAAAAAACTTAAGGAATTATTAAATTTTTTTAATTGGGCTTTACTTTTTCAGCATATGACAAAAAACCCATACTGCGCTGCATTCCCGCAAGAAATGCCGGAACCCAGACCGCAGTAAGGAAGAGAGATATTCGTTTTTGACTTTTACAACAATCCTAACGCTAACTTTGCAGCCTCTGACATATTGTCTTGAGTCCATGGTGGTTCCCATACCAATTCCACATGTGCATCGTTAACGCCTTGAACAGACCTTACATTGTCTTCAACAATTTGTGGAAATGTTTGTGCAACAGGACACCCAGGCGCGGTTAATGTCATGTTAACGACAACGTTATTTTCATTATCTATATCAATATCATAAATTAATCCAAGATCATAAATATTAACAGGTATTTCAGGATCATAAATTGTTTTAAGTACTGCAATAATTGCTTCTTTTAATAATATGACTTTGTTTTCTATGCTCATTTTTTACTCTTCTGTCGAAACTGTTTTTTCTTGTTGCTTCAACGCTGCTTGTAAAGTATGCCAAGCCAGTGTTGCGCATTTAATGCGTGATGGAAATTCTTGCACGCCTTTTAATACACTCAATTTTCCCAACAATGTTACATTAATGGTCGAGTCATTTTTTTGAGTCACGAGCGCATGAAAACATTGAAATATTTTTTCTGCATCATCAACGGATTTGTTGATTAATGCTTCCGTCATTAATGAAGCAGACGCGGTTGAAATTGCACATCCCGCTCCTTTAAATCCAACATCTTTGATGAGATTATCTTTTATCACTAAAAATAATTCTAATTTATCCCCACACAATGGATTAAATCCTTTTGCATGATGAGTATGTTGAGATATTTCATAAAAATGACGCGGGCGTTTATTGTGATCAATGATCACTTCTTGATAGAGTTCTCTTAAATTGGAATGCTCTGACATAATATACCCTCAATGTGCCTCTTCTCGCAAAGGCGTTTGCCTATATTAACCCGAGTTTTGTTTAAGAGCGCATACCTATCTCGATTATATAAATAAAAATCAACTTCACAGAGGTAAAAGAGGCTTGGCACCATTATTGGGAACCCTCCCAAAATGATGCCAAGCCTTTTAATCCTTACTCGTACTTCTCTTAAACAAAACTCAAATGCTATTATAAAAAAATTTTATGGCGTTTATAACCCTGCATCTTTATCCGCATTTCTCGAACCTGCAAGTAAGATTTTATATTCTCTTGCTGAGATAATGCCTTCTTCAAATTTTTTCTGAGCATCTACTTCCATCAACTGCCCGCGTTCTTTGACGAGCTTTCTTGTCGCTGCTGTAATTTTTTCTATATCAGACTCTAATAAAACATCACGAACAGCATCGTCAAAAATCAAATATTCACGTAAAGCGACACGTTTACCATCCACTGTTGGAACTAATTTTTGCCAAATGGCTAATCGTATAGTTTCCAATATATCAATCGTTCTTCCATGTCTTTCATCAGAGGGAAACGTGGTCACTAACCTTCGCATGGTTTCTGCAACTCCATTACTATGTAATGTGGTATACACTGGATGGCCTGTTAACGCTGCTTCTAATACTGCGCTCATGGTTTCTTGATCCCGTGCTTCACCGACCAATATTAATCGTGGTTTTCGCCGCAATGCATTTCGTACACCCGCAGCGAACGTCGGCAAATGTCTTGGAATCTCGGATTGACTAATAACTGAATTAGGCAATTCTAATTCATCATAGACAAATTCAATAGGTGACTCATACGTCAATACTTTTCTATGGCTATCTTGATCTTCAGCTAAATGACGAATAATAGCAGCAAGCAATGTACTTTTCCCAGAGCCAGTTGCACCAGTGACATAAACCACACCTTGCTGTGGTGATACCGCTTCTAAAATATTTGGCGGTAAATCCATATCTTCTATATGCGGCGGCGCACCTGGAATAGTACGTAATGTTAATTGAATGCCATCATGCCCTTCAACTTGACACCCTGTTCCATTGACACGAAAACGGTATCGATCAACGCGGTTAGGACGAACTTCATAATGTGTATCAACATCTGTACCACTTAAAATCTGTGTTGTTCCGTTGGGCCCATAAATAGCATTTAGAATTTCGCCCACTTCAGTATTTGATAGTTTACGATGAGTAACACGATAAAGTTTTCCATAAATTTCAGCAAAAATACATTCACCCGATTGAAATGTAATATCTGAAGCGCTTAATTGTTGGCAAAAACCCAGCAGCCTGTCTAATTCAGCGGGCGTAAAGCGTAAAGGCTCATCAGGAAATATAAAATGTTCGTTGGTGTTCAGTTCCATATAATTAATGTATCACTGTGGTTCTCGATTAACAACTGGCCTCCAGCGTTTACTATTAGGTTGAAGAGCCGGAAGCGCAGTAATCTTTAACACCTTATCATTGACATTCATGTTTGAACCGCCGCCTGTCACACCTAACTCTTTGGTTGAAACGAAAGGTGCGCTAACAATATTTTGCGTTCTCAGTTTGCGGTACAACACCATACCTTTGTAGTCTCTTTCTAACCTTGATAAATTTTCTGAATAAATAATATCCGCTTGTCGAATACCTTCTTCCCACCCTTTTTGAGCAAGTTTTTGCCAAGCTTTCTTTTCTAGATTGTTATGCGGAAGCACGCCTTTATCTGGAACAGCCGGTTGCGGATAATCCATCCAGAGATAGTCTCTCCATGTAGGCGGTGTAGTTACAAATTTTGCTTGAGTGACTATTTGATAGGTTTGATCAGCGAGTCGAATGGTATCAGGGCTATCTAAGTTTAAGGTTTTTCTGCCTTCTGTTAATACTGGAGGCAAAACATTTTTATCTAAGATAAGTTGATTAAAATCATAAGTAATATCTAATTCTTTACTGTGTTGTTTAAGCACCTCATTAATGCGCACTGAGCGCCAATGTAACCCCGATTGAGCCCCGACAGACATGGCAACATCTTTAAGCGCATCTTCTCGCATTTGACTCATTTGTTCGGCGGGATTCGGATTAACATCCACTTTGGGCGGAGGAGTACTAAGCTTTTGCAAATTTTCTAAAGTATCTGTATCACCTTCTGTTTTGGAAACTGAACTACACCCATTGAGAAAAAAAATCATCGCCGCGAATATAAAACTGACCGCTAACCGCATTTTTGATACTCCACGTAATTTAGTCTCTTGTGTAACGCATTTCAATTACACGTCGTTCTGGAAAAACAACTATATTTGCTTTGTTTGCGCATTGAAAATCAATATCTCTTAGTATATACCCCAAAGGCGCATTTTTTTGATGAACTGAAATCAACGCTGGAATAGCAGGTGAGCTCCCAAAAACATATAACTTATACCGGCTTGCACTTGCTATCTCTCTTACGAGAGGTTCTGCTGGGCCCGACCAATCAACGGATGCTAAAGAATCCATGCCGTAAGCGCTGGGATCAGGTAATCTTCTCATCACAAGTGGAGATGTTACAGCACGCTGCATACTGCCAATATCAGTTAATGTATTGCTAACCGTGGTTGATGCTTGTGCGAGCTGGACATTAGCATTTTGAGTTTGAATATCATTCAGACTTTTTTTTGGGCTTGCACAACTGCTAAGTAAAATAAAGACACAGCAGAACATCCATTTGAACATATTCGCACCTTTGTTGCTAAAAATTCATTGCTCATTGAATCAAGCTCACTCCTTCTTGTCAAGCTGAGCAAGATAATAACGAGTTTGGGTTGTTTTTCCTTGTTTTAAAATATTAAACCCTTGGGGTAAATCTAATTCAAGATCGTTTTCCGTTTCAATATAGATGAATGAATTCTGATGAATTAATTCATGAGAAATTAACCACTCACAAACGGGATTTACTAAATTTCGATGAAACGGTGGATCGATGAAAACAATATCAAATGATTGTTTTTCAATAAACAACGGCATGTTCTTTGAAAATTCGGTCTGGTAGACCAAAAAATGTTGAGTATTAACCTGAAGATCCAACGCAGTTTGAAGAAGCTGATTAATGACATTTGCTGATTTATCACACATAACCACATATTTCGCCCCACGTGAAAGCGCCTCAAAACTCAACGCACCGCTGCCCGCAAATATATCTAAACAATGTGAATCTTTTATATGAGGCGCCAACCAGTTAAACAGCGTTTCCCGCACCCTATCTGGGGTTGGGCGTATGTTGGCTATGGCTGGAAAAGTTATTTTGCGGCTTTTCCATTGGCCTCCAATAATTCTGACTTGATGGTTTTTTAAGACAGGCATAATATTCCAAGTATTTAATCAACAATTGTCATGAGAGAAATATGTTACAACGTTTAAAACAAACCCTGCAACGATCACATAAAGCACTAACAACAGGTATAGGCAATCTTTTTTTAGGCAAAAAAGAAATAGACGCGGATTTACTTGAAGAACTCGAAACGGTATTAATCACAGCTGACATAGGCATTCAACCCGTTCAAGACATAATGAAAAATTTAACTGAACAAGTTTTACGAAAAGAATTAAATAACGCGGATGCTCTTTATCAATCACTTGAAAAACTGCTCATTCATCTTTTATTACCGTATCAAAAAAAATTAACCATCCATTTAGAACATAAACCATTTGTTTTATTATTTATTGGAATCAACGGTGCTGGAAAAACTACGACTATCGGAAAGTTGGCCAAAAAACTTCAATCGGAAAATAAAAAAGTCATGCTGGCCGCAGGCGATACTTTTCGAGCCGCAGCAGTACATCAATTACAAATTTGGGGTGAGAGAAACGATATTCCCGTCATTGCACAACAACATAAAGGCGCTGACAGTGCCGCTGTGATACACGATGCTATCAATTCTGCAAAATCTAAAAATTGTGATGTATTAATTGCAGATACTGCTGGACGATTACACACACAACAACATCTTGTAGAGGAGTTAAAAAAAGTTAAACGCGTAATTTCCAAGTTGGATGAATCTGCTCCCCATGAAATAATCTTAGTATTGGATGCCAGCATTGGTCAAAATGCAATTATACAAGCCAAGCAATTTCATGAAGCCTTGGGTGTTACTGGTCTTGTCGTTACAAAGCTCGATGGAACTGCAAAAGGCGGAATCGTATTCGCCATTACACAAGCATTAAAATTACCCATATATTTTGTTGGCACGGGAGAATCCATTACCGATCTTGAAGATTTTGATGCGAAGGAATTTGTCAAAGCACTGCTGCAAAAATAAACTTACTCGCTCATTAAAAATTAAAACTATAATCTTCTGCAGGCAAGAAAAGATCATCAAATAATTCTTCATTATTAATCATATCTCTGTTGTCTTCCGTTGGCTCATTCGTATAATTTGCGTTATTTGTATTATTATTTGAATAACCATTCGACAAATCGTTGGCAGTTTCAACACCAGGCCCAATTGATGAACCTGCATTTGTTTCAAATTCCTTTGTCTCGAAATTTTGATATTCCCAATTGCTTTTTGGTTGAGATGCCACCCAATAATTTTTATCAGGATCACTATTAGGCCTGACTGGTGCATATAACGTTGTATTCGGAGGATTTTTAACACTGTCTCCAACTATATTTTGAATTTCATTGCTTACTGGCAATGGTAACACTGGAGTATATTGCTCATTTGTACCCGGCGTTGAACCACTGGAATAATCCAAACTATCAAAACTATTTGGTAAGTTTTCATTATACGGAACATTTGAATCAACTGAATTAGTTAACTGAGATGATTCACCACTATAAGGATCGTCATTTGCTAGCTCTTTTACATCCATTGATGAGTTAAGTAACACTTGGATTTCAGCAGGAATCTTAATTTTTTTTATGTCCTTAGACGAAAATTTGGCATTCGCACCATTCTCTATTAAAAGCTTACAAATATCCCAATTTTTATTGATTATTGCATAAAAAAGCGGTGTCCTTCCTCTGTTATCAGCATTATTAATCGAAAACATAGGGCATAAATTGATATCAGCATTCATTTCGGCATCCTTTATTACATTTAAAATATACCTTATTGATGCTTCATCATTATTTTTACAAACAGTAATAAATGGAGTGGAACCACAACCTCTATACAAAGTGGTCAAATTAGCTTGGTACCTACACATCAACAACCCTAATGCGTCTAAATTTTCGCTATTAGCAGCCATCATTGCAAAGGTTATGGGGCTTTTACCTTCAGCGATACGGTGTGCATCGTTAATTTTATTTCCAGCTTTTATATATGCATCTACGCGGTCTATAAATACTTTTTCATTAAATGATTTCTTGCGAGATATAAGGTTGCTAATAAGTTGTACATTTGAGACAGGATGTTCTGTTGGTTTTTTCTTCGGTTTACTTTTATTAGGTTGATTATCGCGTTTTTTCCTCTTATTTGCAGTTTTCATATTTTTGGGTTTAAATTTATTTTTATTTGGTTCAGTATAATCCATATCCTTCGTATCATCCTCACTTGCACTAGAACCGTCCAATGGCTCCAAGTCAGCTGATCCATAAATATCAGAAGCAGAATCATCGTTGAATTCAGTCGAATCTTCATCATGTAATGAGGAAACCGAGTTTGTATTTAAAGGTGATACCGCTTCATTAAGCTTATCAGTACCAGGAGTCATTGTGTTAACACTATTGTTGGTGTTGGTGTTTGTGGGATTATTAACTGGTTTAGTCGGCAGTTTGAGTTTGAGCTTGGGATGAGAACTAGGAGGTGTCAACTTTACCAAACCAGTGGATGATGATATCTCTTCTCTAGGCTCATCAATAACAGCAATCATTGCGTTAATACTATTGTTGCCGTTGGTGGGATTAACAACTGGTTTAGTCTGAAGTTTGAGTTTGAGCTTGAGCTTGGAATGAAAACTAGTAGGAGGCGTCAACTTTTTCAAATTATCGGATGAATTTAAAATATCAATTTCAACTTTTCCTTTATTTTCAACTCTATCTTGAATAACTTCAGATAAAGGCATTGGAATTTCAATTTTTGACACAATGCTCACGGTTTGCAAATTCTTCGTATTTTCTGAAACTGGTGGTTGATATTTGATTTTTAAATTTTTAAAAAAGATAGTATCAGGATAGTATTTTAATCCATAATCTAAAATTTCATTTATATTTTTTAAATAAATTTGGTCTTTGCCATTATAGCGTATTAAATCAAGAGTCTTTTTTGTATGTTTCAATGTTATTGCAGCAATATTTTTTTTAGTGACCATATTCCAAACATTAACAAGCCCATCTAAACTAGCTATCTCGAGCATTTTATCTATTGCATACTCAAAGGGATCTACCGAATAAGATTGAAAATTACAATCAATATAAGCTGTCAGTGCAGCTTCAAATTTTATTGTTAAATTTTCTGAATCAAATCTATATATAGCACTTAAATATCGGCAAACAATTTCCTTATCTAGCGCTTTTATATTTCCTAACAAACTATATCCTTTTTTAAGCTCTTCCATCGCTATATTTCCCTTTAGCTTGCAAATTCCAAAATATTTCATTGCGCAAAATTTCTTATTGTTAATATCGATGCAATCATTATTTACAATTTTTGCAAACACCTTTTTCACATGTTCATCTAGTATGTTTAATTTGTAACAAGCCTCAAAATAATTTAGCGTTGAATTGATAATTAAATTTATATTTGTCTTTTCAAAAAAATGCAGGTAAGAATCATTATATATCTTCACAAGGTATTTTAAATCATCAATATCCTTGGAAAAATGAACCATCGCATGAAGTATTGAAACATTATTCATGTTAATTTGAACAACATGGTCATAAATTTTTTTAATGAATAAACTATAGACCTGCTCCAGACTGAGATCATACTGGGCCTTGCGCTTCATGGCATTGATGCTATTTTCCATTAAAGCTTTAAAAAAATCGGGGCTGTTAATTCTATTTTCAGAAATTGTATTAAGTATTTTATTTAAACATCCGAATATTTCATCCTTATTATGTTTATTTAAAACATTCAACAAGGAATCTATTGCCCGTTGATATAAATTCTCTAAGGATTCAATATTATTACAACCCATTTTTAATAACCGTACAACAAAATCAATATCTCGCTGATCTTGGGTAGCTACTACCAAATAGGGAATAAGCACACTTTTTGAAAACACCCAATCAGAAAGTGAGTTATCTTGCTCCAATTTTAAAAACAATTTTTTTCCAAGCTCATAATTTGTATCCAGCAAAGGATAAAGTATGATTGCATCTAAATTTATACGACTTCTTTCGTTATCACCCAGCTTAGATAACAGCGTGCAAAAATAAGAGTACGTTCCTCGAAACTTATCAAATATTTCTGCTTTATAATTTCCAGGTTTATTTCTCGCAATCTGTAACATGATTGCAAGCACATCATCATCACTTAATTGAACTTGTTTTGGTTTATTTGACACAATTTCATGTGTATCGGCAGCGGTTTGTGATTTTTCCAAATAATTCTTTGGGGTTATTTTTGCATTTATATCTTTTTTCGTATCTTTTTCTTCATTTAAATCCTTTGTTTGAGAAGGATTGTTTTGTTTAATCTCCTGCCTCATGGACATAGATTGAGTTTTTCGATTTGTTGATGAATCAGATTTGTTGTTTTTTTCTGTCCTGTGTTTTTTGTAGGGCCTATTATCGTCATTCTCATTCATTACGGGAGATGGGGAACGGCTTCGTTTTTTTGGGCTTTTTTGTTTCTTTTTTGCTTTAGGCGAGCGCGACAAACGAGACGCCTGATAGTATTCATCTGAATTTTTTCGTCGAGAGTAATCGCCGTATTCTTGACTGCTGTAGTAGTCATCATAAGGATAGCGCTTATCATCGTCTCGATTTTTCAACATTTCTTCTTCTAAGTAATTTCTGAATGGAGCAGGATAAGGAGTGTAACGCCTATCTTCTCTTGGTTCTGAAGGTGGATGAGAAGGAACCCCAGCTGGATACCCTTGTGGATATGGAGGTGGATAATTTCCGTATCCTTGTCTTTGTAGTGAAGGCGGGTAATGATAAGGGTAATAAGGATAAAGATTACCACTATAGTGAAACCTGTGTCGATACGGATCATCCATTATTGTTCTCCTCTTAATTAATAGTCGCTATTTTTGGGATTTTACGTTCAAATTATTGTTTTTTAAGACATCATGATACGCTTATGAACGCATGTACATACTAAACGTAACTTACATTATATATTGCCCTGTTCATTAATCATAGACTAATATAAATAACAAACAAACTATACACTCTATATTGGATATCATTATATACTATCGCATCTTGAAATATTTAATCACTTGATAACGGAGATTCACCATGACTGTTTTTACAGATCTTTCTGTTGAAGATTTAATCAAACATGCTGTCAATGGAAAGGAAGGGGTCATTGCATCCAACGGTGCCTTACAAGTGACAACGGGAAATCGAACGGGGCGTTCACCCAAAGATAAATTTATTGTCAAAGATACTTTAACAGCACACACTGTTGATTGGGGCCCAACTAATCAGCCTTTCTCAAAAGAAAAATTTGACGCACTTTTTCAAAAAGCAAAAAATTACTTTGAAACAAAAGATCAATTTATTTCACATCTACATGTCGCCCAAGATTCCCACTATTATTTGCCCGTCAAAATTTGTACTGAGTTTGCCTGGCATAACTTATTTGCCAAACAGCTTTTCATTAGGCCCGATCATTACAATCCGGCTGATAAACCAGAATGGACTGTTTTAAGCCTTCCTCTTTTTCTCACTGAGCCCGAGCGAGACGGCACAAACAGCGATGCTGCAATTGTATTAAACTTCTCTGATCGTATTGTCCTTATTTGCGGAACACGATATGCGGGCGAAATGAAAAAGGCCATGTTTTCTGTATTGAATTTTATTTTGCCAGATCATGATATTCTACCCATGCATTGTTCAGCCAATGTCGGTAATAAAAATGATGTCGCCATTTTTTTTGGATTATCAGGCACGGGTAAAACAACACTATCCGCTGACCCTGAAAGATCCCTCATTGGCGACGACGAACATGGATGGGGTAATCAAGGCGTTTTTAATTTTGAAGGCGGATGTTATGCAAAGTGTATTTCTCTTTCTCAAAAAAATGAACCCATGATATTTAATGCCATAAGGCATGGTGCCGTAATGGAAAATGTTGTACTGGATTCAAAAACAAGCGAGCCAAACTATGATGATACTTCGCTCACCGAAAATACACGCGCAGCTTATCCTCGCGAATTTATTTCTCCTCGCGTGGAAGAAAATTTTTCACCGTATCAACCCAAAGCAATCATTTTCCTCACCTGCGATTTATTTGGTGTTTTACCGCCGGTTGCAAAATTAACCAAACAACAAGCCGCATATCATTTTTTAAGTGGGTATACTGCATTAATCGGAAGTACTGAAGTAGGAGAAACAGGCATTAAAATCACTTTCAGTACTTGTTTTGGTGCCCCGTTTTTTTCTCGCCCAGCAAGCGTTTATGCTGAATTACTCATGAAGCGAATCGACCATGCCAAATGCCCAGTATATCTTGTTAACACAGGCTGGACCGGAGGGGCCTACGGCACAGGCGGAAGTCGTTTTCCTATCCCTGTTAGCAGAGCAGTCATTAGAGCAATTCTCCATAATGAACTTGATCACACCGAATTTGAAATCATTCCACGGTTTAATATAGCCGTTCCTAAAATGCTTGCTGGCGTTGACTCGCATTTATTAAACCCCTTAAATACTTGGAAAAACAAAGAAGCTTATGACAAACAAGCAAGTGAGCTAGTACTAAAATTTCAAGAGAATTTTAAAAAATTTAAGACGATATCTGAAGAAATTCTTCAAGCCCAACCTGTTGTATAGCGAAATAACTGTTTGCAGTTCATCGAAATTCCTTTATACTGGCCGCAATTGCGGAGGACACTTCGCAAGAGAATTATTATTTAACTATATAGTAGAGGTTTTGTTTTTATGGCTATGGCTACAGGTCGTGTTAAGTGGTTTAACGAAGCAAAAGGTTTCGGATTTATAACTCCGAATGGTGGCGGCGATGATGTATTTGTACATTTTTCTGTTATCCAAGGCAATGGTTTTCGTACATTGCGTGAGAATCAAGAAGTAAAATATAGTGCAGAAAAAGGCGCCAAGGGAATGCAAGCGACATCTGTTGAAGGATTGGAAGAGAAGGAAGGCGCGGAAACCGCGTAATCTGCTTTAGCTTCATAAAAGCCCGCCAATTGGCGGGCTTTTTATTTAACATTGAGATTTTATGAATATTGTCATCAACACAAATTTTGGTCAAATTCATTTAGAACTCGACCAAATAAACACGCCAAAAACGACAGAAAACTTTATCCATTACGTTCAAAAAAATTTTTACGACAACACCATTTTCCATCGAGTAATTAACAATTTTATGATTCAAGGCGGTGGTTTTGAGAGTGATATGACTCAAAAAACTGATGTACTTTCTCCCATCAAGAATGAATCAAAAAATGCAAAACCGAATAAACGCGGAACAATTGCCATGGCAAGAACATCTGATCCTCATTCGGCGACAGCACAATTTTTTATCAACGTCAAAGACAATGATTTTCTCAATTTTACGTCTGAATCTATCAATGGCTTTGGTTATTGTGTCTTTGGACATGTCACGGATGGGATGAATATTGTCGATAAAATAAAAAGTGTATCTACTTCTTCTCGTGCAGGCCATCAAGATGTGCCTGTTGAACCTGTTATCATTCAATCTATTTCTGTGACAAATAATTGATAACATTTTTATAGAAGGAAATTATATGGCTATTGAAAAACCTGAAATCAGCATTAAAGTTATTTCATGTGCAGATGCGATGAATTTCTTACACAACAATATGATCAAAGGCGAGCGCTGGTAGATTCACATGACTCAATATTGGAATGCAGATACTTACAGTCAATTTATGGTGGAACAAATTCATTGAAAACAATGAATAAATTCACTTCTTTATTTTTTTTAATTGCACTGCTTTGTCTTAGCGCTTGCGCAAAACAAAATGATCCCGGACAAATTATCGGGGACACATCACAAAATATTTTTTCTTATATTAATCCAAAAGAACTTTCCTCATACATTATTGATAAACCTACTCAAAATAAATTAACTCAAGCCTATCTTTTGCATTATTTTTCTCCCTGGACGAATCAAAATCGATTTAAAAAAAATAATGAAATCAAACAAAAAGAATCAACTTATCTAACAGAATATCAACAACACCCTGGTGTTGGAGAGAATCATCTCAATCATTCAAACGCTTGGATTGAAAATATTACACAAAATGTTAACTTAGAAAAACTTGGCATCAACGAACGAAATGCGATCGTCAGCGCAAATAGCGACCTTCGTGTTTTACCAACTAATGATCCCTCCTTTTCAAGCCTAACAAAAGCGGGGCAATTTTACCCTTTTGATAACCTACAAGAATCTTTTCTTTCCGTGGGTACTCCAATTGTCATCCTTCAAACAACTAATAATGGGAAATGGGATCTCATTCTTACACACAACGACTATGGCTGGATTCAACATCAACATGTGGCTTATGTTGATGTCAATTTTATGCATCAATGGCAAAGTGGGAAGTATGAGATCGTCATCTCTGATGACGTTTCAGTAACACTTCAGAATAATTTTTTATTTTCATCGCGTCTTGGAGCATTGTTTCCCGTTTCAGATAATGGCAATAATAATTTATTTGTTCCAATTCGTGACACAGATCAGAACGCAAAACTGATATTAGCGCATATCAATAACAATGCTATTCGACAATTTCCTATGGATTTTTCAGTCAACAGTTTCATAATGATCATTCAAAAACTTGTTGGAAATCCTTATGGATGGGGAAGCATATATGGATACAGAGACTGTTCGGCAACCATGGTAGATTTATTTTCACCCTTTGGTGTATGGTTACCTCGAAACTCTTCGCAGCAGATAAAGATCGGACAAACCATATCTTTGGAAGGCCTAACAAGTAAAGAAAAGCAAAAAATAATTCGCTCTCAAGGTAAACCTTTTATAACATTGGTGGGCCTGCCTGGACATATTACACTGTATATTGGAACATATCACAATAACCCGTATTTATTTCAAAATATATGGGGATTACACACTGGCGTACCCTTTCTACCATTTCTTGGAGAGGGCCGCGCTATTATCGGACAAACAGTCATTACACCCATCAATTTTGACAATCGTTTTCTCAATGTGCCTACAAAATTCATCGATAAGATTAATCAAATAGCAGTATTGGATCGTACATAATATGTCACAACCGAACCGAATACAGTTTATAAATCATTAAATTCCCTAAGTTTTTTTACAGTCTTTTTCAAATTTAGAATCTCGAGATTGTATAAGTAGTCTTCTAAATCTAAAGGAGGATTTTTTAAGCTCAATCGCTGATTTCTAACAGCATTGCAGACTTTTTCTACACTTAGGTCAAATAAATAAGAAATAAAATCATCAGGATGCTGAGGTTCTATACCGAATTCAAGCATAGCCTCACTTGGAAAATCTTTTAGATTATACGTCACGATAACAGCGGCATTTGATCGAATCGCTGCGGCTAACACATGCCTATCATTTGGATCTGGCAAGGATAATGATTCAATGATTTTTTCATACCCAGTTACCAGACAATCACGCACATGCTCATTCATTAATTTTTTCGTGCGGCTGAGCTGATCGATGCTTAAATCAGGCCTATCTTTTTTTACATTTCGCATCCATTCTTCATGGATTGTATTCGTCCATTTTGCTTTAAACAGATCAGTTAAAGCGAGATGCATTAGTAGGTCTCTGAGAGGTGCAGGATACAATACACATGAATCATATAACGCTATAAAGTTTGACATTTATTTATGTGCGTGACTTTCGATATTTCTTGGTATTTTTTATGGTTTTTCTACTAACATATCCCATATTTAGTTCTTGCGCTTGCTCAGACAATTCTTTAAGAACTTCCAGGCGTGATTGATCAATTTTATTCTTGTAATCAATGATGTCTTTTGCTAAAACACGCCTTCTACTACCAACCATTCTGTAGGGTATTTTATTTTCTTCAAGAAGGTTAACCAAAAAAGGGCGAGAAACATTTAACATATCAGCAGCCTCTTGCGTTGTAAGCTCGGCATGAACTGGCATTAACGTAACCGCGTTACCTTTTGCCATTTCTGACAATACATCAACTAAAAAACGCAGTGCTGACATTGGCAGCATCAACTGTTCTTTATGCTTGTCTTTTCCTACAATTTGAATAGTGGGTTTTGATGATGAATGAATATACTCATTCAAGATTTTAAATGACTCTCCAGCCAAAATTGCTTCTTGATGCGTAGGGATGAATGGTTCATTTTCTCTGTGAATTGATGGCAACATAGCCGTTCTCCTAAAAACTTATCTCTTGATTTTCAGTATAGCATAAAAACAAAATAATCGAAATAACCGAAAAATATAGTTCGGCCAAAAACAGAATTCGCAAGACTTAGCGCCCATCCGTGACAGTTAATTATTTTGCACTTTTAAATAATTAACAAAAGCCGACGCGCCACATAAATTGCTGTTTTTATCCCTTCCATATATGGAACTTTTACATTTTCTGTTAAAGATGGATTGGTGGATTCAACTTCAGAATTATCAAAAACAGCCAATTTAATGTCATTAATAGGATCAGAAAAGGCATGTAACGGACAAGATAACATCATAGCAACAATAGTATAAATAAATACTTTTCTCATACTTATATTAACTCCTTTTTAGCATTAATTATGCTTTTCCAGACATATGGAAAGGAAATTGCGCAGGTATAAAGCAAATAAATAATAAGATACCTGAAATCAACATCTTTAAATACAATATCTTGCAAAAATGAAATTATTACTGGAGTTAGACTCATAATAATTGCATTTTGTTCGGAAGTTATTTTTTCTAAAGCTTTTTGTTGGAAATATAATGGAATTATCATTCCCGCAACTGCCAATACTATAATTTCTAATAAATTCTTCATATTAAAGTATAAACTGAAGCTGCCCTGAGGCAACAAGATATACAATACAACCAAAGTTAAGTAAAACCGAAATGCCAAAATCTGAGTTGATGACAATTTAATCTTGCTTACAAGTGATTGACTCTGTTTAAAATATACGTATGAGCTTGTACCACTTATTAAGGCGATTACTATTCCAGCCAATTTATGTGTAGAATATCCTTGTAAAAGTGTGGTCACTATTACAAATGTAATAAGTGATGCAATAAACAGACTCACATATAAATTAATCCGATTATTCATTCCTGATACGAAAAATCCAAGGGTGCCAAGCCAAGCAAAAACCAAGAAGTTTGTTAATGACGCTCCAATTAAACCCGGTGCTGTCATAGCACAATTCCACATTACAAGAATAGTAATCATTATACCAAGACACTCTTTTTTTTGCCTCCAGCAGTTTGCGTAAATTTTTTTAAGTTTTCCTAAGTTTACTAAATTGAAGAATATTGTAACGATTGTTGCAGCAAGTAATAATGAAAATAGTGGAGAAACATTGAAATACATTTTTTGAATCAAAACCGCTGAACAACTAAAAAATAAAACATACAAAAAGCTATAAATCATCCTTCTCTCCTTAACACCGTTTAATATTAATACAACTCCAATTTTCTACCTCAACCCCACAAAGACATCGCCATGAAAGGTGTTGATGATTTCCGGATGAAAGAGATATTTATTCCAATTTTTTCGTTAAAATACTCACAGATTTTTTGATCGGTAAATAAAGAACAATCAAAGTATTCAGCAATAGGTAATAGCGTATGAAGTTGAGGGTTGCGGATGGTGCCTTGGACAACTCTATATAATACAGGTAAAGAAAGGTTGCATCGTCTGGCCAATTCTGCCATGTTCAAATTATGCTCTTTTAACAACCAAAGCAAATTAATAGAAAGGTAGTT
>Ga0068855_100001213_pt1 | contig 31989 bp, 25 predicted proteins | sample KBSCornC52_FD_66592 | JGI IMG/M metagenome (GOLD analysis project Ga0068855, IMG submission 66592) | Corn rhizosphere microbial communities from Kellogg Biological Station, Michigan, USA - KBS Corn C5-2 | ecosystem: Host-associated > Plants > Roots > Rhizosphere > Soil ...
GTTGCGCCGTTCGTCTACAATCTCGCCTTTCATCCCGTGTCCGTCAGGAAGCCGCAGGTGTCCGAATCTTCTCGTAGTATCGCGCGTCACAGCGAGAGCGGCGCTTCGCCGCGTGATCCCGGCAATGCCCCTATTATCGAAATCGACTCGCTCGACATGGAGGCGCGCGGCGTCGGGCGTTTAACGACCGCAGACGGCGAGCCCGGAAAAGTCATCTTTGTCGAAGGCGCGCTGCCCGGCGAGCGAGTCACGTATTCGAGCTACCGCAAGAAGCGGAGCTTCGAGCAGGCGACGCTCGTCGATATCCTGCGTGCAAGCGTTATGCGCACGGCGCCCCAATGTCGTTTTTTCGGCACCTGCGGCGGCTGCTCGATGCAGCATTTGGACGAACGCGCGCAAGTGGCGATCAAGCAGAGAGTCCTAGAAGATAACCTTTGGCATTTGTCGAAGTTACGGCCCGAGACCGTTTTCAGGCCCATCCACGGGCCTTCCTGGGGCTACCGCTATCGCGCGCGGCTAACCGTGCGCCATGTTGCGAAGAAGGGCGGTGTACTCGTCGGCTTCCACGAGAAGAAGAGCAGCTACGTCGCCGATATGACGAGCTGTGAGGTGCTGCCGCCGCATGTCTCGGCGATGCTCGTGCCGCTGCGCGGGCTCGTGGAACGTCTGTCCATTCGTGAACGCCTGCCGCAAATAGAACTGGCGGTGGGCGCCAGCGTAACGGCACTCGTTCTGCGCGTGCTCGAGCCGATGACAGCTGACGACGAAGCGCAGGTGCGCGCGTTCGCGGATGCGTACGGCGTGCAATTCTGGGTTCAACCGAAGGGCCCGGATACGGCCGTGCCGTTTTATCCGCTCGATGTCGAACTCGATTACACGTTGCCGGAGTTCAACATCCGCATGCCGTTCAAGCCGACCGATTTCACTCAGGTCAATCATGCGATCAACCGGGTGCTGGTGGGCCGCGCGCTGCGTCTGCTCGCGCCCGCGCGCGCCGACCGCGTGCTCGATCTGTTCTGCGGTCTGGGCAACTTCACGCTGCCGCTCGCGCGACTGGCGCGGGAGGTCGTCGGGATCGAGGGTAGCGAGGCGCTGACTACGCGCGCGCTAGCCAATGCAAAGATCAACGGCGTTGATTGCCGTACGTCATTCGCCTGCCGTAATTTGTTCGACATCACGGCAGAGGATTTGCGCGCGCTCGGGCCATTCGATAAATTCCTCGTCGATCCGCCGCGCGAAGGGGCGCTCGCTCTATGCAAAGCCCTGGCGCAGATTGCTCAAAGCGGGGACGGATCGCTGCCGGACCGAATCGTCTACGTATCGTGTAATCCGGCGACGCTCGCGCGCGACGCGGGTTTGCTCGTGCACGAGGCGGGTTATCGGTTGAAAGGAGCGGGCGTGGTCAACATGTTCCCGCACACGTCACACGTCGAATCGATTGCGTTGTTCGAGCGCAAGTGAGGCGAGGGTTACGCGGAGCACGGGTTGAGCCGGGCTGAATCGGTACGCTCGGTTAGGCATGGTTACCAGCGGCATCCCGAGTCGCTCATCGCCTCATACGCAAGCATCGGTATCGCCAGCAGGCCCATGTCGGCGTGCTTCCGACGGCAATCGATTTTCGCCGCCCTGGCCGTTCGCCGTGCGAACTCACTTTCAGGTAGTGCTGCCGGCGGATTCGCCGCACCGGCGCTGGCCACCGCGCGTTGCGCATTGCTGCCGTAGTGGAATGAGCGCGAAACGCCGCCATCGTCCGCGGCGCTTCGCTCGATCAAGGCGCCCTCGGCTACGGCGGGCCTCTCGGGCGAGCGTGGCACGTCGACGGTAGCCGTCGATGGCGTCAACGGCGCTGTGCGCGTGGTGGATGCCTGTGCGACGCTAGCGCGTGACGGCGGCCGATTGGGCGCCGCCGCAGCGCGCCCCAAGGCGTTCGGCGCCGGTAGAGGCGGGGTGGAAGGTGCTACGAGTGAGACGACGACCGGCTGCAGTCGCGATTGCAGCCGGTCGCGTAACGCGTCGCCGACAGGAGCGGTGCGTTCTGCCGCGCCCACGAGCCACCATGCCAGACCGTGGAGCGCGAGGACCACCACGAAAGTCGCGGCGACAGACGTGCGACGCTTCGGCTTATCGCCCAACGGGTGCCATCCGGAAGGGGCGGTGGGGGTGATGCTAAATGAGCTGGATGATCTGGATGAGACGGACACGAATCTGTCGGATTGACGGCGATTTGCCTGTGCGCGGCGGTGGGCGAATCAATTACCCGCTGACGGGCGATTCGGCAAGCCGCCAATCGTAGCCATCTCGTTATTGAGTCGCAACCTCAACGCGCGACCTCAACGCGCGACCTCAACGCGCCACCTCAACGAGTTGCAACGGCTGCAACCTGTGCCAGTGGCCCGAACCGCCGCGCCTCGCCCCCGGTCGAGAGCTATTTCGGTGAGGCGACCCAAAACAAAGAGCCCCCGCGGCGCATGCGCACGCGGGGGCTCGTCGGCTCGAGAAGTGGGCGGGCGTTCGCCTGCGGCCACTTCGTGTTGGGTTCGACACCGCTAACGAGGACGTTGCCGCCCTCGGATCGTCAATTCCGGTTGCCGCCGAAGATGCCGAGCAGCGAGAGCAGGTTGACGAACACGTTATACAGATCGAGATAGATCGCGAGCGTGGCCGAGATGTAGTTCGTTTCGCCGCCGTTCACGATCCGCTGCACGTCGAACAACATGTAAGCGGAAAAGATCACGATCGCGAGCACCGAAACGGTCAGCATGAGCGCCGGCAGGTGCAGGAACATGTTCGCCACGCCTGCGAGCAAGATGACGATGACGCCCATGAACAGCCACTGGCCGAGGCCCGAGAAGTCACGCTTGCTGACCGTCGCAATCGTGGCCATTGCCGCGAAGATCACGCCCGTGCCGCCGAACGCGAGCATGATCAGCGAGGCGCCGTTCGAAAAGTGCAGGATCATCGTCAAGAGCCGCGACAGCATCAGGCCCATGAAGAACGTGAACCCCAGCAGCACGAGCACGCCCACCGAGCTTTGCTTCGTACGCTCGATCGCGAACATGAAGCCGAACGCGATGGCAAGGAACGCGAAAAGGCTCATCACGGGGCTCGTGGCCGCGAACAGCGAGAAACCGCTCACGACTCCGAGCCAGGCGCCTATCACCGTAGGCACCATCGACAACGCGAGCAGCCAGTAGGTGTTCCGTAGCACTCGGTTGCGGCTGGCCGCCGAACCGACGGCACCGCCGCGGGCGACGTTATACGGATAGTCGTTCATGCTTTCTCCTTGCGTAAAAACGCACTCAAACTGGGCCTCGCTCGACAGCCGGCAACGAGCCGTGCACGCGGCTACCCTTTCCTAAGATCGGTCCGGTCGGCGCGAGTTTCAAGCGGGCCTCGCGCTTTTCGGATCACCTTCCGCAAAGGGAAGGGATCGATCGCAATCATACACTGGAACATGCTACAATTGCAGATTCGTTAGAATCCGTAACCCCTTAATTTCTTGGAGTTTTTATGGCGATCGAGCGTACTCTGTCGATTATCAAGCCCGATGCAGTGGCGAAAAACGTGATTGGCCAGATCTACAGCCGGTTCGAAAGCGCGGGCCTGAAGATCGTTGCAGCGCGCATGGCTCAACTTTCTCGCGTCGATGCGGAGAAATTCTATGCCGTGCATGCCGCACGCCCGTTCTTCAAGGATCTCGTCGAGTTTATGATCTCGGGCCCCGTCATGGTGCAAGTGCTCGAAGGCGAGGGCGCCGTTCTGAAGAACCGCGACCTGATGGGCGCGACCGATCCCAAAAAGGCAGAAAAGGGTACGATCCGCGCCGATTTCGCGGACAGCATCGATGCCAACGCGGTGCACGGTTCCGACGCCGCGGAAACGGCGGCTGTCGAGATCGCGTTCTTCTTCCCGGAAATCAACGTCTATTCACGCTGATCGCCGGACCGGGCGTCCGCGAATCGATGCTTGGTGCGCGCGGCCCCGGGCGTGCGGTGCGCGGCGGTGCATTGAGCGGGCCGCATTGAAACAGCAGGATCCGATATGACGAGCAGTACCCCCGTCAATCTTCTCGACTTCGATGCCGAAGGCCTCGTCGCCTATTGCGACAGCCTCGGCGAGAAGGCGTTTCGCGCCAAGCAGCTGCAGCGCTGGATCCACCAATACAATGCCGCCGATTTCGACGGCATGACCGATCTCGCGAAATCGCTGCGCGCGAAGCTCAAGGATCGCGCGGCGATCGTGATGCCGTCGGTGACCAGCGACCATGTGTCGGCTGACGGTACACGCAAGTGGCTCATCGATGTCGGTCAGGGCAATGCGGTCGAGACCGTGTTCATTCCCGAGGAGACGCGCGGCACGCTCTGTGTGTCGTCGCAGGCCGGCTGCGCCGTCAATTGCCGCTTTTGCTCGACCGGGAAGCAGGGCTTCTCCCGGAATTTGTCGACGGGCGAGATCATCGGCCAACTGCGGATGGCCGAATTTGCGCTGCGTGCAGCGCTGGGTCGCCCGCACCGGCCCGATAGCAAGGGCGAGCGCGTCATTACGAACGTCGTCATGATGGGCATGGGCGAGCCGCTGCTCAATTACGACGCCCTCGTGCCGGCGCTCAGGCTCATGCTCGACGATAATGCGTACGGTCTGTCGCGCCGCCGCGTGACCGTCTCGACGTCCGGGGTCGTGCCGATGATGGACCGGCTCGGCGCGGATCTGCCGGTGGCGCTGGCCGTGTCGCTGCACGCACCGAACGATGCATTGCGCGACAGCCTCGTGCCGCTGAACAAGAAGTATCCGCTGCGCGAGCTGATGGCCGCGTGTAGGCGCTATCTCAAAGTCGCGCCGCGCGATTTCATCACGTTCGAATACTGCATGCTCGACGGGGTGAACGATACCGACACCCACGCACGCGAGTTGCTCGCGCTGACAGCCGACGTACCTTGCAAGTTCAACTTGATTCCGTTCAATCCGTTTCCGGAGTCGGGGCTCGTGCGTTCCAAGGCCGATCGGATCAAGCGTTTTGGGCAAATCCTGATCGATGCGGGCGTGGTGACGACGGTGCGCAAAACCCGCGGGGACGACATCGACGCCGCCTGCGGGCAACTCGCGGGGGCCGTAAAGGATCGCACGCGCGTGGCGGAGCGGATGGGCCGCGGCGCGAACGGCGTGGCCGGCGGCAAAGTAATCGAAGTGCGGCCCGTACGCTGACGCGGCGGGTACGAGGGGGCGCGCTGCGGCGCGCGGTATGGGGGCATGATGCACGCGCCGCCATACAGTGGTCGGATGGACGATCAGACGGTCCGCGCATCGGGGGCATCGAGTGAGCCCCGCGAGGCGCGGAGAGGAAAAAGAGAATCGACGCGAGGATCAGGGATGAGTGAGCCGCAGCATCCGCAATCAGAAGGCACACAGGCGAACGCGGGGCGTTCGGGCGCCGGGGCAAGCGCCGCACCGCATACGCCGCCGGGTGGCGCGCATGCGCCGCTCGACTCTCTTGCCGCCGTCGGCGCGCGTCTTGCGCAATTGCGGGAGGCGAAGGGCTTGTCGGTCGACGATGTGTCGGCGCGGTTGAAGGTCTCGCCGAACAAGATGCGCTCGCTCGAGGCCGGCGATATCAGCCAGTTGCCGGGTACGACCTTCGCGCTCGGTGTTATCCGCAGCTATGCCAAGATGCTTGGCACCGATCCCGAGCCCTTTACGCAGGCGCTGCGGCGCGTCAAGGGCGAGTCCGAGCCCGATCTGTCGATGCCCGCGTCGACGGGGGCGGGTTTGCCGCGCGGGCGTATGTCCGTCTCGCTCGGTGGTACGCCAAAGCACCGGTCCTGGTGGTGGGGCGTGGCTGCCGGCATCATTATCATCATCGCGCTGGCAATGTGGCGCCAGGGCGGCGATTCGTCAGCCTGGCTCGCGCGCCTGAAAGCCAGTGCGGGCGGCATGGCGGCGAATCCGGGCGGCCCAGCCTCAGGCGCGGTCGCGCCGGGCACTGCCGTGACCGCGGCGGGCACGGTCGGCGAACAGGCTGTAGCGGCGCCGGACGCCGCCACGGCGGAAGGCTCGGCGAGCGGTGCCGCCGCAACCGAGGCAAGCGGTCCCCCGATCGCTCGTCTGGAGACGACCGAAGTGCCGCCCGCTGCTTCGCAGCCGGAAATCGCCCAGGCGCCGCCGGCAGCGGCTGCGTCGGCTCCGATGTCAACGTCGGGGGCGGCGGCCCAAGCCGGGCCCGCAGCGAAGGCGTCCGAGCCAGCGGCGGCCGCAGTGCCGGCGTCGGGTGCGTCAACGATTGCCGTCAAGGTCACGCAAGATAGTTGGTTCAGCATACGTGACAAGAACGGCAAAGAACTGTTCTCGGGGCTTGTGCACGCCGGCGACACGAAGGACGTCTCGGGTACGCCGCCGTTCAAGATCACCGCGGGTAATCGTGCGGGGCTCGAATCGATGACGCTCGACGGACAGCCCGTCGATGCGGCGAAATTCGGCCCGAACAAGGGCAACGTCGCGAGATTCACGTTGCCATAATGGTCTAACGCCGCGGCGGCATGCCGCGGTGGTTTCATTCGGGCGCGCAGCGGTTCGCGACTGCTGCGCGCGCAGCGTAACTAGGACTCATGGGTCTTTCGATGCCTACCGACAGCAGCAGTCAGATTTGTTCTTCCACGCCGGTTTTCGGTGGTCCCGCGAACCGTCGCACCTCGCACGCGGTCGATGTTCGCTGGGGCGGCCAGTTGGTGACGATCGGCGGCGATGCGCCCGTTCGCGTGCAGTCCATGACGAACACGGACACGGCCGACGCGATCGGCACGGCGATTCAAGTCAAAGAGTTGGCGCAAGCGGGCTCGGAGCTCGTCCGTATCACAGTGAATACGCCCGAGGCTGCGCGGGCCGTGCCCGCGATCCGCGAGCAGCTCGACCGCATGGGTGTGACGGTGCCGCTCGTCGGCGATTTCCATTACAACGGCCATTTGCTGCTACGCGATTATCCGGCTTGTGCCGAGGCGCTCTCGAAGTATCGGATCAACCCCGGCAACGTCGGCCAAGGCGCCAAGCGCGACACGCAGTTCGCGCAGATGATCGAAGCCGCGATCCGTTACGATAAGCCGGTGCGCATCGGCGTGAACTGGGGCAGCCTCGATCAGGATCTGCTCGCCCGCATGATGGACGAGAACGCCGCGCGCAGCGAGCCGTGGGAAGCACAAAGCGTCATGTACGAGGCGCTGATTCAATCGGCGATCGGTTCTGCCGAACGCGCCGTCGAACTAGGGCTTGCGCGCAGCAAAATCATCCTGTCGTGCAAGGTGAGCGGCGTGCAGGATCTCATCGCCGTGTATCGCGAGCTCGCACGCCGCTGCAAGTTCGCGTTGCACCTGGGGTTGACCGAAGCCGGCATGGGCTCGAAGGGTATCGTCGCATCCACCGCCGCGCTCGGCGTGCTTCTGCAAGAGGGGATCGGCGACACCATCCGTATTTCGCTTACGCCCGAACCCGGTGGGGCACGCACAGGGGAAGTCATCGTCGCGCAGGAAATCCTGCAAACGATGGGGCTGCGTTCTTTCACGCCGATGGTCATTGCCTGCCCGGGCTGCGGCCGCACGACGAGCACGCTGTTCCAAGAACTCGCCTCGCAGATCCAAACATATCTGCGCGCGCAAATGCCGGTTTGGCGCGATCAATACCCGGGCGTCGAGAAGATGCACGTGGCCGTCATGGGCTGCATCGTCAACGGGCCGGGCGAATCGAAGCAAGCCAACATCGGCATCAGTTTGCCTGGTTCGGGCGAGAACCCGGCGGCCCCCGTCTTCATCGACGGCCAAAAGGTCAAGACGCTGCGCGGCGAGCGGATCGCCGAGGAATTTCAGCAAATCGTGAGCGATTATGTCGAGCGCCGTTATGGCTGCGCGAGCGTCGTGAATTAAGGCATCAACCGAAGAAAGGCATCAACCGAAGAACGATGACAGAACAGAAGAGAAAGGCCGAGAAGCTCGCCGGCGTCAAAGGTATGAACGACATCCTGCCGCAGGATGCCGCGCTGTGGGACTTCTTCGAATCGACGGTGAAGTCGATGCTGCGCGCGTACGGCTATCAAAACATCCGCACGCCGATCCTCGAGCACACGCAGCTGTTCACACGCGGGATCGGCGAAGTGACCGACATCGTCGAGAAAGAGATGTACAGCTTCGTCGATTCGCTCAACGGCGAGCACCTGACGTTGCGTCCTGAAAACACCGCAGCCGTCGTGCGCTCGACCATCGAGCACAACTTACTGTACGACGGCCCCAAGCGCCTTTGGTACATCGGGCCGATGTTCCGTCACGAGCGTCCGCAGCGTGGGCGTTACCGCCAATTTCATCAAGTCGGCGTCGAAGCACTCGGTTTCGCCGGTCCCGATACCGACGCTGAGATCATCTTGATGTGCCAGCGGCTCTGGGACGATCTGGGCTTGATGGGCATTCGTCTCGAAATCAACTCGCTCGGCTTGGCCGAGGAGCGCGCCGCCCATCGAGTCGAGCTCATCGCTTATCTCGAAAAACATGTCGACGCGCTCGACGAAGAGGCCAAGCGCCGGCTTTATACGAACCCGCTGCGCGTGCTCGATACGAAGAATCCTGCGCTGCAAGAGATCGCGCACAATGCACCGAAGCTCATCGATTTCCTAGGTGACGATTCGCGTGCGCACTTCGAGGGGCTGCAGCGCCTGCTGAAGGCAAACAACATTCCGTTCAAGATCAATCCGCGGCTCGTGCGCGGGCTCGATTATTACAACTTGACGGTGTTCGAGTGGGTGACCGACAAGCTCGGCGCTCAAGGTACCGTGGCCGCGGGCGGCCGCTACGATCCGCTCATCGAGCAGCTTGGCGGCAAGCCAACGGCTGCCTGCGGTTGGGCGATGGGCGTCGAGCGTATCCTCGAACTGCTGAAGGAAGAATCGCTCGTGCCGCAGGAAGAGGGCTGCGACGTTTATGTCGTTCACCAGGGCGAGCCCGCGCGCGAGCAGGCGTTCATTCTGGCCGAGCGTCTGCGCGATACGGGGCTCGACGTCATTCTCCATTGCAGCCCCGACGGCGCATCGGCCAGCTTCAAGTCGCAAATGAAGCGGGCCGATGCGAGCGGCGCGGCGTTCGCCGTCATTCTCGGCGAAGACGAGATAGCGAGCGGCACGGTCGGCGTCAAGCCCTTGCGCGAGGCGGCCGCGGCCGGCGAGAAGAGCGAACAAAGCACCGTGCCGGTCGAAAACTTGACCGAATTTCTAATCAATGCGATGGTTGCAACCGCCGAAGACGGCGACGACTGACGCAACTGTTGCCGGTCATCAATATAACGGCGCGAGACAAGAAGGAATCGCTTGGCGATGAGTTATCACGACGAACAAGAATCGATTGAGAGCTTTAAGGCTTGGTGGGCGCAGTGGGGCGATACGACCACGTGGATTGTGCTCGTGGCACTCGTTGCCGGGGCCGCCTGGAACGGCTGGAATTTCTGGCAGCGCCATCAGGCCGCGCAAGCCGCGGTGCTCTACGAGCAAGTGCAGCAGGCCGTCGCATCGAAGGATAAGGCGGCCGTCGTGCGCGACGCCGGCGACATGGAGTCGCGCTACGGCAGCACGGCGTACGGCCAAATGACGGCACTCGCGGCTGCGAAGGCGCTCTATGAAGCGGGCGACGTTGCCGGCGCGAAGGCGCAATTGCAATGGGCCATCGAGCACGCGAAAGACGACGAGTACAAAGAAGTTGCGAAATTGCGTCTCGCGGCCGTGTTGCTCGACGAAAAAGCGTACGATGCCGGCCTCGCGCTGCTCGAAGGCACTCCGCCCGAAGGCTTTCAAGGTGCGGTGGCGGAACGCCGGGGCGATCTGCTCGCGGCCGCGGGTAAGCGTGACGACGCGCGCAGCGCTTATCAACTGGCGCTGTCGTCGCTAAGCAAGAGCGACACGTCCGCGCGCCAGCTCATCCAATTCAAGCTCGACGCGCTCGGCGGCTGAGCGGCGGATGTCCCGCCGCGCTTGGCCCGCCCTATCCGAACAACCTTTGACGAAGCTTCGCTCACCGATGAATTTGCTGAAACGTATCGCCGTGCCCGTCGCTTGCGCGATGACCGTCCTCGCGATGGCGGCTTGCTCGTCCACTAAGGACGAACGCCGCAATCCGGTGCCGCTCACTCAGTTCAAGCCTGTCTTCAACGTCGAGCGGGACTGGAAGACGAGCGTCGGCAAGGCAGGGCGTTACTTCTTTTCACCGGTGGTCGTCGGCGACGCCGTCTACGCAGCCGGCTCGAACGGCACCGTGGCGAAGATCGACGGCAAGACGGGCCGGGACATCTGGCGCATCAAGCTGCATGACGATCTGACTGCCGGCGTCGGCAGCGACGGTACCTACACGGCGGTCGGGGCGGAAAAGGGCGGGGTCGATGTGCTCGACGCCGACGGCAAGCTCCTCTGGAAGACCTCGGTGCCGGGCGAAATCGTCTCGCCGCCGCTCGTCGGCAACGGCTATGTGATCGTGCGTACGATCGACGGTCAAATCGACGCCTTCAACGCGTCCACCGGCGAGCTGCGCTGGCAGTATCGCAACCGGGCCGTGCCGCTTAATTTGCGCGTGTCGGCTGCAATGACATTCGCGGGGCAGGCCGCTGTCCTCGCCGGTTTTCCGGGCGGCTCGCTCGCCGCGATCAACCTGAAGACGGGCGACGACTATTGGCAAGCGCCCGTGTCCTTCCCTAAGGGGGTGACGGAAGTCGAGCGCATCAACGACGTGACGGGCGCGCCCGTGCTCGTCGGGGCGCAGGCCTGCGCGGTGACGTTCCAGGGCCGCTTGGGCTGTTTCGACGCGAACAACGGCCAGGCCGTATGGGAAAAGCCGTTTTCGGGCGTCAGCGGTCTCGCGGAAGACAACAAAGTGGTGGTGGCGCCCGACGATTGGTCGGTGCTGCAGGCGTTCGACGTCACCACCGGCAATCTGCTTTGGAAGAACGACAAGCTCAAGAATCGCGACTTAAGCGGGCCCTACTTGCTCGGGCCGAACGTCGTCGTGGGCGACTACGAGGGTTACGTCCACTTCCTCTCGCGCGACGACGGCTCGCTGCTCGCGCGCGCCAAGACGGACGGCAGCCGGATCACGGCCGCACCCGTCGCGGTGGACAACGTGCTGATCGTGCAAACGCACGACGGCGATCTGTACGGTTTCGTGTCGCGCTGAGCGGGGGTAACCGCTCGTACGGTCGCGATCGTTGGCCGGCTTAGCCGGCCGCAGCGTTTTTTGAAATGCCGGTGCGCAGAGTGCGCGGCCGGCTGGTCTGGGCTTATCGATACGCGGTGCGTCCCGCACCGTCGTATCGTGATAATTTTTGAGCAGCATTGCGCGATAAGCGTTCGTGCGGCCCGCAGTTGGGCTGGCGGCCGCGGCAACGCGCGCTGCCGACGGCGGGCGCACCATGCCTGCTCGTGCCGCATGCGGCACATTGACACGCCGATGGTCCCGCAGCTCGTCGCCTTGACGAGCCGATGCGGCGGCGTGAGTTCCACTTAGACAACATCTGATGAAACCCGTAATTGCCCTAGTTGGGCGCCCCAATGTGGGGAAATCCACGCTTTTCAACCGGCTCACGCGTTCGCGTGACGCGCTGGTCGCCGATTTGCCGGGCCTGACGCGCGATCGCCACTACGGCGAAGGGCGCATGGGCGATCGTGCCTATCTTGTCGTCGATACGGGCGGTTTCGAGCCGGTCGCAAAGGACGGCATCCTGCACGAGATGGCGCGGCAAACGCGGCAGGCGGTCGAAGAGTCGGATGTCGTCGTCTTCATCGTCGACGGCCGCAACGGCCTTGCACCTCAGGACAAAGCGATTGCCGACTACCTGCGGAAAACGGGACGGCCGCTCTTTCTCGTCGTGAACAAGGCCGAGGGTATGAAGTATACGGCCGTGGCGTCCGATTTTTACGAACTCGGTCTCGGTGATCCGCGCGCCATTTCGGCGGCGCACGGCGACGGCGTCAGCGAGATGATCAACGACGCCCTTGAGATCGCGTACGCGGGCCATGCCGAAGAGCAGGAAGAAGAAAAAGCGGCGCGCGGGGTCAAGATCGCCATCGTCGGCCGGCCAAACGTGGGCAAGTCGACGCTCGTGAATACGCTGATCGGCGAGGATCGCGTCATCGCCTTCGACATGCCCGGGACGACGCGCGACTCGATCTACGTCGATTTCGAGCGTCAGGGCAAGCGTTATACGCTGATCGACACCGCCGGCTTGCGCCGCCGCGGCAAAGTGTTCGAAGCGATCGAGAAGTTCTCCGTCGTAAAGACGCTGCAGTCCATTGCCGATGCAAACGTCGTCATCCTGCTGCTCGATGCGCGCCAGGACATTTCCGATCAGGACGCCCACATCGCGGGGTTCGTGGTGGAGCAGGGACGAGCGCTGGTCGTCGGCGTCAATAAATGGGACGGACTCGACGAGCACGTGCGCGAGCGCACGAAAGCGGACATGACGCGCAAGCTGAAGTTCTTGGATTTCGCGAAATTCCACTTCGTTTCAGCCACCGAGAAGACGGGGATCGGCCCGCTCATGCGCTCGGTCGACGACGCCTACGCAGCCGCAATGGCGAAGCTGCCGACGCCCAAGCTCACGCGCGCACTCATCGAAGCGGTCGAATTCCAGCAGCCGCGCCGCCGCGGCCCGGTGCGTCCGAAGCTGCGCTACGCGCACCAAGGCGGCCAAAATCCGCCCATCATCGTCGTCCACGGCAACGCACTCGATGCCGTCACCGACACGTACAAACGCTATCTCGAAAACCGCTTCCGAGAAACTTTCTCGCTGACGGGAACTCCATTGCGGATAGAGTTCCGTTCGTCGACGAACCCCTACGCGGACAAGGGCTGATTCGGGGTCCGGCGCGGGTCGACCGGACGGCCTAGCGGCCCGTGCGACAACGAAAATCGGCTATAGTGTAGCGATTGGCGGCGGATTTCTTTTTCTTCGCCCCAATCTGGATCCAACCTGCAAAAAAACGACGGAGTTTGCTATGAGCAACAAAGGGCAACTGTTACAAGACCCGTTTCTGAACGCACTGCGCAAAGAGCACGTGCCGGTTTCCATCTATTTGGTCAACGGCATCAAGCTGCAAGGGAACATCGAATCGTTCGACCAGTACGTCGTGTTGCTCCGGAACACCGTGACCCAGATGGTTTACAAACACGCTATTTCGACGGTGGTGCCGGCTCGCCCGGTCAACTTCCACCCCGATGCGGAAACAGCCTAATTCATCCCAGCGGCCGGCACGGTGCCGACTCATCGGCGTATCGTGCCGGCCGCTTCTTATTTAGACGCTTATCAATTTGATCAACGCAGCGCTCGTCGGCATCGATTTCGGCAAAATCGACTTCGAAGCTAGTCTCGAAGAACTCAGTCTTCTCGCCCAAAGCGCGGGCGCACACCCCGCCGTGACTTTGACCGGCCGCCGCTCCAGCCCGGACGCCGCGTTGTTCGTCGGCAGCGGCAAGGCAGAGGAATTGCGCCTCGCTTGCGAGGCAAACGACATCGAAATCGTTATATTCAATCACGCTTTGGCACCGGCGCAGCAGCGCAATCTGGAGCAAGCGCTTAATCGGCGCGTCATCGATCGCACGAGCCTGATACTCGATATCTTCGCGCAGCGCGCGCGCAGCCACGAGGGCAAGCTGCAAGTCGAGCTAGCGCAGTTGCAGTACATTGCGACGCGGCTCGTGCGGGCGTGGACTCACCTCGAGCGCCAAAAAGGCGGTATCGGTTTGCGCGGCCCCGGTGAAACCCAGCTTGAAACCGACCGCCGCTTGATTGGCGAGCGCATCAAGATGCTCAAGGCGCGGCTCGACAAACTGCGACGCCAGCACGGCACGCAGCGGCGGCAGCGCATGCGCAATCGAGCGATGTCGGTGTCGCTGGTCGGCTATACGAATGCCGGCAAGTCGACGCTCTTCAATGCGTTGACCAAAGCACAAGCCTACGCCGCCGATCAGTTGTTCGCGACGCTCGACACCACTTCGCGTCGGCTCTATTTAGGCGACGAGGCGGGGCAGGTGATCGTCGCCGATACGGTCGGCTTCATCCGCGAATTGCCGCACCAACTCGTCGCCGCTTTCCGGGCCACGCTTGAAGAGACGATCCACGCCGATTTGCTGCTGCACGTCGTCGACGCGTCGAGTGCTGTCCGGCTCGACCAAATCGATCAAGTCAACATCGTGCTCGACGAGATCGGTGCGCACGCGGTGCGGCAGATTCTCGTCTTCAACAAGATCGATGCCGTGCCTGAACTCGCGGCGCGCGGAGAGGCGGTTGAGCGCGACGAGTATGGTAATATTTCGCGCGTCTTTTTGAGCGCGCGCACGGGGCAGGGCTTGGATACGCTGCGCGCAGCTATCGCTGAAATCGCCACCTCAGAACATCTCCCAGAAAACGGGCGAGCCCAGCCGGCAGCAGTACCGCCGGGGCATGAACGCGAAGACGTCGACGCATCCGCGTCGACGGATGTGCGGGCATGGCGCTCCGATTTGCATTGACCGGCTCTCCCAACTCGAGCGAACGAACACAGGTGAACGAATACAACGAGCGGAGTTTCTGGCTGCGTGCGCGCGCCATTCTTTCAATCAGCGATCCTCGCTGGGGGCGCAGCGACGGCAACGGCAGCCAGCAACGGCCTAACGAGCCGAAGCGCAGCCCCGGTGAAGGTCCGCCCGATCTCGACGAAATGTGGCGCGACTTCAACCGTCGCTTGTCGCGCTTGTTCGGCGGCAAAGGGCAGGGTTCGGGACCGGGCGACCGGCGTCCCGACAACGGCCGGGCCGCGCGCATCGGCGTCGGCATCGTCATCGGCGTGCTCGTCGCGATCTATATCGGCAGCGGCGTTTTCGTCGTACAAGACGGGCAAACGGGCGTGGTCCTGCAATTCGGCAAATACCGCGGTACCGTCGAGCCCGGCGTACACCTGCGCCTGCCTTATCCGTTCGAGACCCACGAGATCGTCAACGTCGCGCAAATTCGCTCGGTCGAAATCGGCCGCGGCAATGCGATCAGCGATGCAAGCATGAAAGATGCGTCGGTCATCACGCACGACGGCGACATCGTCGACGTGCGCGTGGCGGTCCAGTATCAGGTGAAATCGGCTACCGATTATCTGTTCCGCACGGCCGATCCGGACTTAAGCGTCACGCAGGCGGCGCAGGCGGCGGTGCGCGAGATCGTCGGCGCGCGCAGTACGCAGAGCCTGCTCGACGGCAATCACGATACGCTGCGCGAACCGCTCGTCCAAGCCATTCAAACCGCACTCGATCGATACCACACGGGCCTCACAGTGACCGGGGTGACCGTGCAATCGATCGACCCGCCCTCGGCCGTACAGAGCGCCTACGCCGATGCTGTTCGTGCGCAGCAGGAACGCGCGCGCGCCAAGGCGGAAGCACAAGCGTATGCAGGCCAGATCTTGCCGGGTGCGAAAGCGCAAGCACAACGAACAATCGACGATGCGAAGGCGTACGCCGCTCGCGTCGAATCGGAAGCGCGAGGCGATGCCGAGCGTTTCAAAGAGGTTTACGCCCAATACGCGAAAGCACCTGCGCTCGTGCGCGAGCGGATGTACCTGGAAACCATGCGCGACATCTACGCCAATACGACGAAGGTGTTCGTCGGTAGCAAGGCCGGCAACAGCGTTGTCAATCTGTCGCTCGACAAGCTGCTCGAGGCTAACCGCCGTTCGGCGGCTGAAACCGGCGCGCCGGCCGCCGCGAGCCCGGCATCGGGTGCGTCGGTGCCGCAACCGGCCGCCGCCGCGTCGAGTCCCGCCAGCCAGGCGGCTGCCGCAAGCGATGTGCTGCGCTCGCGCGATGCGCTGCGCAGCCGCTCGCGCGAAGACGACCTACCGCAATAGGAGCGCACTTCATGAATCGTATCGTTGCGCTCGTAATCGTCGTCGTGGCCGTGCTGTTGGTCGGCTCGTCGACCCTGCTCGTCGTGGATCAGCGGCATGTGGCTGTGGTGTATTCGCACGGCGGCGAGAATCCGGTCGTCGTCGGCCCCGGTTTGCACGTGAAGTTACCCGCCCCGCTGCAAGCGGCGATGGTCGTGGACACGCGTGTGCGGACACTCCAGTCGTCCGACGCTGATCGCTACGTCACGTCGGATAAGAGCGAACTACTCGTCACGCCCGTCCTGAAATATCGCGTGACCGATCCGCTCAAGCTCTTCAATGAAACGGACGGGGACCAGCAGAGCGCGACCGAGCGGCTCGCCGCGCAATTGCGCACGTCGCTCGGCGAGGCGTTCGGCAAGCGCGAACTCGACGACGTCCTTGCGCATGAGGCGCAAGTTGCTCAACAAGCGCAGGCTGCATTGACCGCTGCAGCGAGCGCGCTCGGTATCGAACTCATCGATCTGCAACTCGTGCGCGTCGATTTTCCCAAGGCGAGCGCGGACGCTGTCTACAAGCGCATGGCTGCGGCGCGCGAGCAGATGGCCAGCAACGAACGTACGCAGAGCGCCGCCGAAGTCGCGCAGATCAAGGCCGATGCCGAGCGGCAACGCCAAGCTGTGCTGGCCGATGCCAATGCCGCTGCGCAGGCGATCAAAGGCGACGGCGATGCAAAAGCGGCCGGGATCGCGGCCGATGCGTTCGGCCGCGATCCGGCCTTCTATCAGTTCTACCAAAGCTTGCAGGCGTATCGAAGTGTGTTCAAGGCTGGCGACGTCATTGTCGTCGATCCGGACAGCGCGTTTTTCCGCTTCATGCGCAGCCCCGATGGGAACACCGTCCCGATCAATCCGGCCGCCTCGGCTTCACGCAAACACTGATTCTGGGGCGCCGCCGATCGATCGGCGGCGCCGGCATCCCCATGGACATGGCCGGTTCGTTACTGCTTGCGATTGCCCTGATGCTTATCATCGAGGGCATGTTTCCGTTCATCTTCCCCACGGCCTGGCGGGAAACCTTTCGTAGAATAGCGGAGCGGCCGGTGCACCATATTCGCATCGGCGGCTTGATCGTCATGGCGCTCGGTTTGCTGCTGCTCGTCGCGGCCACCTGAATGCAACGTCGATTGCCCGTGCGAAGGGAGGGCGTCGCAAGCCGCTTTACGCTTCGCTCCGTCCGCTCCATACGCTCTGGCTGCGCGCCCGCCCGCCTGCCTTGCGTGCCTCATTAACGTCGTAGGATCCAACCGATGTCGACCTGGCTGCTTCCCGAAAATATCGCCGATGTGCTGCCGTCCGAGGCGCGCAAGATCGAAGAGCTGCGGCGTGCACTGCTCGATCGTTTCCGCACGTACGGGTACGAGATGGTCATGCCGCCGTTGCTCGAGTACCTCGAATCGCTGCTGACGGGCGGGGGCAGCGATCTGAATCTGCGCACGTTCAAGCTCGTCGATCAGCTCTCGGGCCGAACGCTCGGGCTGCGTGCCGATACCACCCCGCAAGTGGCTCGCATCGATGCCCATCTGCTCAATCGGCAAGGCGTGACACGCCTTTGCTATGCGGGAAGCGTGCTGCACACGCGCCCGCGCGGCCTGCACGCTACGCGCGAGCAGATCCAGATCGGCGCTGAAATCTACGGTCATGCAGGGCTCGAAGCCGATCTCGAAGTTCAACAACTGATGCTTGACGTGTTGCGTCTGGCCGGCATCCAAAACGTGCGGCTCGACTTGTGCCATGCGGGTGTGCTGCTCGCGCTGTTCGAGCGCGATCCTCAGGCGGCTGCGCGCGGCGAGACCTTGTATGAGGCGCTGGCGGGCAAAGATGTCCCGCGCATTGCCGAGCTCACGCAGGATCTGGATCCGATCGTACGCGACGCGCTGCGCGCATTACCGTCGCTGTACGGCGACGCGCAGGTGCTCGTGCAAGCACGGCAGCAGTTGCCGCAATGGCCGGCCATCACGCGCGCACTCGACGACCTCGCATTCCTCGTAGCGCGTGTCGAAGGTGCTCAGGTGACGATCGATCTTGCCGACTTGCGCGGCTATGCTTACCACAGCGGCGTGATGTTTTCGGCTTACGTCGACGACGTGCCGAACGCCCTTGCACGCGGCGGCCGATACGACCACGTGGGCCAGGCCTACGGACGCGCCCGCCCGGCCACCGGCTTTTCACTCGACTTGCGCGAGGTCGCGCGCATTTCGCCGGTTCAGGCGCGCAGCAGCGCCATTTTGGCACCCTGGAAGCACGACGACGCGTTGCATGAATGCGTCGCCGCCCTGCGCAATGCGGGGGAGGTGGTGATTCAAGCGCTGCCGGGGCACGACGAGGCGCTCGACGAATTCGCATTCGATCGTGTGTTGGTCGAGCGCGACGGCACTTGGCTCGTTCAGGCGCGCGTGCCCAACGCGGGCGCTTGACGGAGGGCAGCGGACGCTAGGCGCAGGCGTGTCGGCATAGGGCGTCCTTTAGCCTAACGAGATCCATGCCGTTGAAGCGAAACGTAAAAATTCGGAAGCTTCGACGAACATGGGTAAAATACGTTTTTAACCAGGTAACGAAACAACATGTCTGCCAGTGCAGTGAACGCGGCTCCGGGACGCAACGTCGTCGTCGTCGGAACACAGTGGGGTGATGAAGGCAAGGGCAAGATCGTCGACTGGCTGACGGACCACGCGCAAGGCGTCGTGCGTTTCCAGGGCGGTCACAATGCTGGCCATACGCTCATCATCGGCGGCAAGAAAACCATCTTGCGCCTCATTCCGTCGGGCATTATGCGCGCCGGCGTCGCCTGCTATATCGGCAACGGTGTCGTGCTCTCCCCCGAAGCGCTGTTCAAGGAGATCGAAGAGCTCGAAGGCGCAGGCGTCGATGTGCGCAACCGCTTGTTCATCTCTGAAGCGACCACCCTCATCCTGCCGTATCACATTGCGATCGACCAGGCGCGCGAGGCGCGTCGCGGCACGGGCAAGATCGGGACGACGGGGCGCGGTATCGGCCCGGCATACGAGGATAAGGTCGGCCGTCGCGCACTGCGCGTGCAAGATCTGTTCACCCCGCAAATTTTTGCCGATCGGCTGCGCGAGACGCTCGATTTCCATAATTTTGTGCTGACCCAATATCTGGGGGCACCTGCCGTCGACTTCCAGCAAACCCTCGACACGATGCTCGGTTACGCAGAGCGCCTCGCACCGATGGTGGCCGACGTCTCGCGTCGCTTGTACGACGAAAACGCGGCGGGTCGCAATCTGTTGTTCGAGGGCGCGCAGGGTACGCTGCTCGACGTCGATCACGGCACCTATCCGTTCGTCACGTCGAGCAATTGCGTGGCAGGTGCGGCGTCGGCAGGCGCGGGTGTCGGGCCGCAGAAACTGGACTACATTCTCGGCATCACGAAGGCTTACTGCACGCGCGTGGGCGCGGGGCCGTTCCCGAGCGAACTGTACGACGCCGATAATCCTCAGCGCCAGGCCGCGATCGGCGTCACGCTTGCCAACGTCGGCAAGGAATTCGGCTCGGTTACCGGCCGGCCGCGTCGCACGGGCTGGCTCGATGCCGCGGCGTTGCGCCGCTCGATCCAGATCAACGGTGTATCGGGCCTGTGCATCACGAAGCTCGACGTGCTCGACGGCTTCGAAGAAGTGAATCTTTGCGTGGGCTACAAGATGGACGGCAAAAGCGTCGATCTCCTGCCACGCGGCGCAGCCGATGTCGCGCGCTGCGAGCCCGTGTACGAGACGTTCGGCGGCTGGCAGGAAAGCACGATCGGCATCACGCAGTGGAATCGATTGCCTGCTAACGCGCAGGCGTATCTGACGCGCGTGCAGGAAGTGGCCGGTGTGCCGATCGATATGGTTTCGACCGGGCCCGATCGCGACGAGACTATCCTGCTGCGTCATCCGTTTAAGATTTAAATCGATGACGCAGAACATGACGATGATCGCCATGACGGACCCGCGCAACGACGACAAGCACCTCTGGGTGAATTGGGACGAGTATCACCGGCTCATCGAGTTGTTGGCACTTGCCGTGCACGATTCGGGCTGGAAATTCGACAAGATTCTTTGCTTGGCTCGGGGCGGGTTGCGTGTCGGCGATCAGCTCTCGCGTATTTACGACTTGCCGCTCGCGATTCTGGCGACGAGTTCGTATCGCGAAGCGGCGGGCACGCAGCAGGGCGAGCTCGACATCGCCCAATACATCACAATGACGCGCGGCGAGCTATCGGGCAATGTGCTGCTGGTCGACGATCTCGTCGATTCGGGCGTCACGCTGGCACGCGTACAACAGCATTTGAAGGAGCGCTATCCGGCTGTCGCCGCCGTGCGCTCAGCGGTGCTGTGGTACAAGGGCTGCTCCCAGGTCAAGCCCGACTATTTCGTCCAATCTTTGCCGACCAACCCGTGGATTCACCAGCCGTTCGAGGAGTGGGACACCGTTCGGCCGCACAATCTCGGCGCTTGGATCAAGCGCGGAGTGGCGAACGATTCGCCTTCCGGCACGTAAGTTGCGTTTATTCGAGCATTGCGTCTGTGGCGCATCGACGACCGAGCGGAGTCCCACGACTCCGCTCTTTTTATGTGTATTCCACATCGCTGCGCCGCTAGAATAGCGCTCGCTCCCGGCTGATCCGGTACGAACCGCTTGTGTTTATGACAAAGAACAACCACGACAACCTTCAGCAGCACTCCTTGCCGACGCTCGCGGTCGCCGCGATCGGTGTCGTGTTCGGCGACATCGGCACGAGCCCGCTGTATGCGCTGAAGGAAGCGTTCAGCCCCGCGCACGGCATCGCGCTGACCGATGACGCCATTCTTGGTGTGATCTCGCTGCTGTTCTGGGCAATCATCGCGGTGGTGTCGATCAAGTACGTCTTGTTCGTGATGCGCGCCGACAACAACGGCGAGGGTGGGGTTCTGGCGCTGATGGCGCTTTCGCTGCGGCCGTTCTCTACAAGGTCGCGCGTCACCGGCTTCTTGATGATGCTCGGCATATTCGGCGCCTGCATGTTTTACGGCGACGCCGTCATCACGCCCGCCATTTCGGTTATGTCGGCCGTTGAGGGCCTCGAGATCGCGACACCGCATCTTTCGCACCTCGTCTTGCCGATCACGATGGTGATCCTCGTCGCGCTGTTCTGGATCCAGCGGCATGGCACCTCGCTGGTCGGCAAGTTGTTCGGGCCCATCATGCTGGTCTGGTTCGCCACGCTCGCGCTGCTCGGCATCAATCACATCGCCCGTGCGCCACAGATCGTGGCGGCGCTCAATCCGTACTACGCGTTCTCGTTCATGCACGCACATATGCTGCAAGCGTACGTCGTGCTCGGTTCGGTTTTCCTCGTGCTGACGGGGGCGGAAGCCCTATACGCCGATATGGGGCATTTCGGTGCGCGTCCGATTCGCCTTGCTTGGTACGTGCTGGTCATGCCGGCACTCGTGCTCAACTACTTCGGCCAAGGCGCGCTGCTGATGCAGGACCCGAAGGCGATCTCGAACCCGTTTTTCCTGATGGCGCCGCAGTGGGCGCTGCTGCCGCTTGTGATTCTGTCGACGGTGGCCACGGTCATCGCCTCGCAGGCCGTGATTTCGGGCGCCTATTCGCTGACGAGCCAAGCGATACAGCTCGGCTACGTGCCACGTATGAAGGTGCTTCATACATCGGACCTTGCGATCGGGCAGATCTACGTACCCGTTGTCAACTGGCTGCTGTTGTTCATCATCTTGTGCGTGGTGATCGGCTTTAAGAGCTCCGATAACCTGGCCGCTGCGTACGGCATTGCCGTCACGACGACAATGGTCATTACGACCGTGCTGGCCTGCGTCGTCATGGTCAAGGTCTGGAACTGGAACAAGGTCCTGGTCGCTATCATCATCGCCACCTTCATGGCCGTCGATCTCGCGTTTTTTGGCGCAAATCTGCTGAAGGTGGCCGAAGGCGGTTGGCTGCCGCTCGGCATTGGCGCGCTGCTCTTTTTCTTGCTGATGACATGGTACAAAGGCCGTATGCTCGTGAAAGAGCGCACGGCCGCGGACGGTATTCCGCTCTCGCCGTTCGTGCAGGGGCTGCTCGCGCATCCGCCGCATCGCGTTTCGGGCACCGCCATCTATTTGACCGGCAGCGATTCGCTGGTGCCGGTCAGCTTGCTGCACAATCTCAAGCACAACAAGGTGTTGCACGAACGGACGATTTTCCTGACGTTCTTGACTCGCGATATCCCCTATGTCAGGGACGACGAACGGATTACGCTCAAGGAAGTCGGCGGTGGGCTGTACCTCGTCCGTGCCGTTTACGGGTTCAATGAGACGCCGGATGTGAAGACCGTGTTGTTCGAATTGGAGCGGATGGGCGGGATGCAGTTCGAGCTGATGGATACGTCGTTCTTCCTCGCTCGAGAAACCGTTGTACCGACGCAGCTGCCCGGCATGTCGATTCTGCGCGAGCGCATCTTTGCTTGGATGCATCAAAACGCAGCGAAGCCGACCGATTTCTTCCGAATTCCCGCGAACCGTGTCGTCGAGTTGGGAACGAAAATCGAAATCTGACAATGACACGGCAGCCGACAAACCGGCTGACTTACGTACGATCAGCGCATAAAAGAAAGAAGCCCGTGCCATAGCGTGCACGGGCTTCTTTTTTGGGTGGCGACAGCATGGCGGGCGCGCCGCGATAAGCGCAACCGCTACGCGATAAGCGCAGCCACTACGCGTGCAGTGGCCGAGCGAACTGGCGCCTCCGCGCGGCCAGTCCGCGCTTGACCGATCAGCGCTGCTTGAGCTTTGCGAAGGCAGCGGCCATTGCGCCTCCCGCTTCCGGTTCGCGCGAGCGTTGGGGCCCGCGTGCGCCGCTCGCAGGCCGGCTCGCCGCGCGCTCCTCACGTGCGCCGCCGCGCGCCGCCGGCGCGGCATCGTCGGCAAGCCGCATCGTGAGTGCGATGCGCTGGCGCTTGATATCGACCTCGATGACCTTGACCTTTACGACTTGGCCCGCTTTTACGACTTCATGCGGATCCTTGATGAACTTCGTCGACATTGCCGAGACGTGAACGAGACCGTCCTGATGCACGCCAATGTCGATGAATGCACCGAAGGCCGCAACGTTGGTCACGACGCCCTCGAGCACCATGCCCGGTTCGAGATCGGAGACTTTTTCCACGCCCTCGCGGAATGCGGCGGTCTTGAACTCGGGGCGGGGATCGCGCCCCGGCTTCTCTAGCTCGGCAAGAATATCGCGGATGGTCGGCAGGCCGAAACGCTCGTCGACGAATTCGGCCGGCGACAGACCCGAGAGCGCCTCGCGGCGGCCAAGTACCTCACCCATGTGCTTGTTGATCTTCGCGAGCATGCGCTCGACGATGGGATACGCTTCAGGGTGCACCGATGAGCGATCGAGCGGGTTTTCGCCGCCGTTGATACGCAAAAAACCGGCAGCTTGCTCGAATGTCTTGTCGCCGAGGCGGGGAACCTTGCGCAGGTGCTCGCGGGACGGGAACGGCCCGTTCGCATCGCGGTATTCAACGATGTTGCGCGCGAGCGTGCTGTTCAGTCCCGATACACGGGCGAGCAGCGGGATCGATGCGGTATTGGCATCGACGCCGACCGCGTTCACGCAGTCTTCCACCACGGCATCGAGCGACCGAGCGAGCTCGCGTTGATTGACGTCATGCTGATATTGACCCACGCCGATTGCCTTAGGCTCGATCTTGACGAGCTCCGCGAGCGGGTCCTGCAAGCGGCGCGCGATCGATACGGCGCCGCGTAGCGAGACGTCGAGTTCCGGGAACTCCTTAGCGGCAAGCTCGGAGGCGGAATACACGGACGCGCCGGCTTCCGATACGACGATTTTCTGGAGCTTGAGTTCGGGATGGCGCGCAATGAGTTCGCTCGCGAGCTTGTCCGTTTCGCGCGAGGCCGTGCCGTTGCCGATGCTGATGAGCTCACCTTGCGTATGCGCCGCCAGGCGCGCGAGCTTGGCGATAGAGCCGTCCCAGTCGCGGCGCGGCTCATGCGGATAAATCGTGTCGGTCGCGAGCACCTTCCCCGTGCGATCGACCACCGCTACCTTGACGCCCGTGCGCAAGCCCGGGTCGAGGCCGATAACGGCCTTCGGGCCGGCTGGCGCCGCAAGCAGCAAGTCCTTCAAATTGCGCGCAAAGACGCGAATCGCTTCGTGTTCGGCGGCCTCGCGCAACTGTGTCAACAGTTCATTCTCGAGATGAGGCTGTACCTTGACGCGCCAGCACCAGCGACAGACGTCGGAGAGCCATTTGTCGGCGGGGCGATTCTGATTCGAGATGCCCGCGTGGCGCGCGATCATCGCTTCACATGGATGCGGCACTTGCGCGTCGAGCTCTTCACCCAAGCCGAGCTTGACGGTCAATACCCCTGCATTGCGAGCGCGGAAGAGGGCGAGTGCCCGGTGCGACGGCACCGTCTTCAGCGTTTCGGCGTAGTCGTAGTAATCGCGAAATTTCTCGCCTTCTTCGCTCTGCTTGCCGTCGATCACCGACGACGAGACGATGCCGCGCTCGGACAAATACGCGCGCAGCTTTCCGAGTAGCTCGGCTGTTTCGCCGAACTGCTCGGACAGGATGTCGCGTGCGCCGTCGAGCGCGGCTTTGACGTCGGCCACGCCTTTCTCTGCATCGACGTAGGCTGCCGCCTCGAGTTGCGGATCGAGACGCGGGTCGGCCAGCAACGCCTGTGCGAGCGGCTCGAGCCCGGCTTCCCGGGCAATTTGCGCACGCGTGCGGCGCTTCGGCTTGTACGGCAGGTAGAGATCTTCGAGAACTTGCTTGCTGTCGGCGGTCTCGATCGCAGTGCGCAACTCGTCGGTCAGCTTGCCTTGCTCCTCGATACTTGCAAGGATCGTTGCACGCCGTGCTTCCATTTCGCGCAAGTACAGCAGGCGCTCTTCGAGATGGCGCAGTTGGGTATCGTCGAGGTTGTCGGTGACTTCCTTGCGATAGCGCGCAATGAACGGGACGGTGGCGCCTTCGTCCAGAAGTTGCACGGCCGCCGCGACTTGGCGCGGGTGCACGGTCAGTTCGGTCGCGATGCGCTGTACGATCTTGAGAGCTACGGTATCCGTCATAGAAGCATCTGGCAGCTGGGGCCCGTACGGCGCGCCTGGCCGAAGCCGGCAACGCTGGCCGAGGCGGGGTTGCTAAAGCGGCGCATTTTGCCACAAATGCGCGGGCGGTCGAACGCGGGTGTTAGAATTTCGGGCATGTTCCAATCCCCGCCTACGACGTTGCCGACCTCCCGTTTTTCCGTTGTGCTGCACACGGCTGTCTTGGCCGCGGCGGCGTTTGCTTTGCCTCTCGGCGTGCCCGCTGCTGCGTTCGCACAAGACGCGCCTGCCGCCGGCGCCGGCGCCTCCGCCCCTGCGATCGGCGTCCCGTCTTCGCAGGCCGCTGATTTTCACGCGCGCCAGCAGGCACTCGATGCCCGCACTGCGGAAAACGAATACACCTACGGCGTTGCCGCGCACAATTGCTACAGCAAGTTTTTCGTCAACGCATGCTTGGACCGCGCGCGCGACAAGATGCGCGCCGAGCGCGCGGAGATCCACGCGGCGCAACTCGCGCTCGACGACGAGCGGCGTTCGGCCCGCGCGCTGCAGCGCGGCGAACAAGAGGCGCTGCGGCGGGAACGCGAAGCGGCGGATGCACCGCAGCGCGCGGCGGCCGAGGCGAGCAATGCACAAGCGTACGAGGAGAAGGTGCGTCAGCATGCGCTTAGTCAGGCGCAGCGCAATGCCGAGGCGCCGCAGCACGCCGCCGATCAGGCCGCGTACGATCGTAAGCAGGCCGACTTCCAGCGCAAGCTCGCTCAGGCGCGCGCGCAGGCAGCGCAAGACGCGAAGGAGCGTATCGAGCGCGCGCAGCGCTTCGCGCAGAAGCAAGCCGATGCGCAGCAGCATAAGGCCGACGTCGAAGCACGCCAGAAGCAGGCTCAGCAAAAGGCGCAGGAGAAGCAGCAGCAACAGCAGCAGGAACAGATGCAGCAAGAACAGCAAAAGCGGTTGCAGCAGGAGCAGTAACGCGGCTGTGGCAGGCGTTTTTGCTGGACGGCAACCTCTGGCGCGGCAACCGCACGGCGGCGTCGCGCCTCTCCAACCGAGGAGGCGACCATGCACGGCCATCAGGCGATCCAACCGGAAATGCTCCGCGACCGCATCTTGCAACTGCAGTCCGAGCATAGCGAACTCGATCGCATGATCGACAAATTGGCGGCCTCGTCGGACATTACCGACCTCGAGTTGCGGCGTCTGAAAAAGCGCAAGCTCAAAGTCAAAGACGACATTTTATTGCTGCAGTTGCAGCTAGAACCGGATAAACACGCGTAAGCGGCGAACGGCAGGCCTGCTTGCCGCGCGTTTCGCGCCGGTCATTGCAGGGAAAAGCTTGCCTTGAATTCACCGCTCGATGCCTCTTCCAGCGCGCCGCGCCTCGCGGCGCAGAGTTTGCCCGAAGGGGCGGACGATCGCGACGCGCCCCCGCCGCCGACACGGCAGGCGCGCGAACCGCACGCGCTGGCGGCGGCGCTCGCCCCGCGCCGGCGCGCCGAACTCGACGCCATTTTCGCGAGCGACGGCTTGCTGGCACGCGCCATCGACGGCTACCGGCCGCGTGCCTCCCAGATCGATATGGCCTCCGCTGTCGCAGCCGCGATGCAGGCGTCGGGCCGTGCCATGCCCGAGCCCGCGATGTTCGAGGCACAGCGCCGTCCAGTGCGGCGTCTGCGCACCGAGGGCGATGCTCGATCGGACGCCTCCGGCCGCGCATCCGAGGCCCCAACCGACACGGAGGACAGCGCGGCCGGCGAAAACACGTTGATCGTCGAGGCCGGCACGGGCACGGGCAAGACGTTCGCTTACCTCGTCCCCGCTATGCTTTGGGGTGGCAAGGTCATCGTCTCGACCGGCACGAAACACCTGCAGGACCAGCTTTTCCAGCGGGATATCCCCACGGTGCGCGATGCGCTCGCGGTACCGGTGTCGGTCGCGATGCTCAAGGGACGCGCGAACTATCTCTGCCACTACTACCTGCAGCGCACTGCCGACAACGGACGACTACCGTCGCGGCAAGATACCGCCTATTTGCAGGACATCATTCGTTTCGCGAAGATCACACGTACCGGCGATAAAGCCGAGCTTGCGAGCGTGCCCGAGACCGCTCCCGTTTGGTCGATGGTCACGTCCACTCGCGACAATTGTCTCGGCCAGGAATGTCCTCATTACAAGGACTGTTTCGTCATGCACGCGCGCCGCGAGGCGCAGCAGGCGGACATCGTCGTCGTCAATCATCATCTGTTCTTCGCCGACATCATGCTGCGCGATACAGGCATGGCCGAACTGCTGCCGACGGCCAACACCGTCGTATTCGACGAAGCGCACCAGTTACCCGAGACGGCTACGCTGTTTTTTGGCGAAACGCTCTCGACTGCGCAACTGCTCGAGCTTGCGCGCGATACGGTCGCAGAAGGGCTTGCCCATGCGCGCGACGCCGTGGAATGGGTCAAGCTTGGCGCGGCATTGGAGCGCGCGGCCCGCGACGTGCGCCTTGCATTCAAGGACGATACGCTGCGCGTCTCCGCTGCGCAGCTCGGCGACGACCATGCGCTGTACGGCGCGCTCGATGCGCTCGACGCGGCACTCGACGCCGTTGCTGCCGCGCTCGCTGCGCAGGCCGAACGTGCCGAATCGCTGGGTGCTTGCCTTCGGCGCGCGCGCGAATTGCAAGACCAGCTCGCGCGATGGACCACTCAGCCGGGCGATGAGGCGCCCGCAGTGTCCGGCATGACGGAACTGAAGGATGGCAAGGGCCCGAAGCAGATGAATACCTCATCGCCGGCGCCGGGGCAGCACGCGCAAACAGATTTCAACGAACGCATTCGTTGGATCGAGGTATTTACCCACTCGGTCCAGCTGCACGAAACGCCGCTTTCTGTCGCCCCCATTTTTGCGAAGCAGCGCGCCGGGGTGCCGCGGGCCTGGATTTTTACCTCGGCGACGTTATCGGTGCGAGGGGATTTCACGCACTACGCCGCGCAAATGGGCCTCGACGCGCGTCGCTCGATGACGCTCCCGAGCCCGTTCGACTACGGCACGCAAAGCTTGCTGTACGTGCCGCGCCAGGTGCCGCAGCCGTCTTCGCCTGCGTTCACCGATGCTGTCTTCGATGCCGCATTGCCGGCGATCGAGGCCGCGGGCGGCGGCGTATTCTTTCTATGCACGACCCTGCGTGCCGTCGATCGAATTGCCGGCAAGCTGCGCGAGGTCATCGAGGCGCGCGGATGGTCCACGCCGCTGCTCGTACAAGGCGATGCGAGCCGCACGGAATTGCTCGATCGCTTTCGCGCCTATGGCAATGCGATCCTCGTGGGCAGCCAAAGTTTTTGGGAAGGCGTGGATGTACGAGGCGATGCACTATCGCTCGTCGTGATCGACAAGCTGCCGTTTGCGCCGCCCGACGATCCGGTGCTTTCGGCACGCCTCGATGCATTGACGAAGAAGGGGCTCAGTCCCTTCGCGGTGCATCAACTGCCGCAGGCCGTCATCACGTTGAAGCAGGGCGCCGGCCGTTTGATTCGCGCGGAAACCGACCGTGGCGTACTGATGATTTGCGATACCCGGCTCGTGGATAAGCCCTACGGTCGACGTATCTGGCAGAGCCTCCCCCCGTTCAAGCGCACGCGGGAGATCGACGTCGTGCGCGAATTCTTCGCCGACAGCGCTGAGGACAAGACGACGGACCGTTAGCGCAGACCGCGCGCCGAGTGCGACGGGCTGGCGATCGTGGCCAGTCCGTCAGTGTGCAGGGTCGAATCCAAACGAATCGACTTCCAAAACGACAAACCCGGCGCGATAGCCGGGTTTGTCTTTAACAGCGGCACAGGCCGGCCGCTTATCCCACGGTTAGAACTGCCACCACGACTTTTTCGTGCCGGGGCGTGCGTGGCCCGTGACGTACGGGCTATCCGGGAAGGTGCCGGCGAGCACGCGGCGCGTATCGTCGGCCAATTTCGTCTCGTTCAGCTTCGTGTACGACAGCATCATGATGTGCAGCGCATCTTCGATCGCGGGTGCGTTTTTGTATTCCTTGATCGCGAGCTGCGCGCGGTTGATGGCCGCCACGTAGGCGCCGCGACGATAGTAGTAATCGGCGGCATGCACTTCGTATGACGCCAGCGCGTTGACGATATAGCGCATGCGCGCGGCGGCATCGGGTGCGTACTTGCTGTTCGGATACTTGTCGACCACGATTTTGAACGCATCGTACGACTCGCGCAGCGACTTCGGATCGCGCTCGCTCATGTCCTGACCCGAGAAGCGGCCGAACAAACCGAGATCGTCGTTGAAGTGAATCATGCCCTTCAAGTAGTACGCGTAGGCGATGTCGGGATGGTCCGGGTGCAATCGAATGAACCGGTCGATCGCTTGATCGGCCGCAGCGGTTTCGCTGTCTTTCCAATTGCAATAGGCGACGTTGATCTGGGCTTGCTGCGCAAAGTGGCCGAACGGGTCGCGGCCTTCGAGCGCTTCGAAGTACTTTGCACACTTGCCCCAATCGCCGCCGCTCAGGGCATCCTGGGCCTCCGAGTATAATTTGTTGTTCGCCCAGCCGGCCGTCTCGTCGGTCTTTTGCGGCAGGCCGTGGCAGCCCGCCACGAGCACCGCGGCCGCGACGAGGGCCAAGCCGGCCGAAGCCGATTGAGTCGCACGCTTAGCCGCGCGGCTCGCCGCGCACGAAACCGTGCGCATCATAATGTTGAGGGCTCGCCGCATTTCTCCATGCTTCCTAGCAATCAGTCTCACTCAGTGACCCTGTTTCAATGACCCGCACACGTTCTTCCCGCAACATGCTCGGCCCTATCGATAGAAGCGACGATTATAGCCGAAGCGCCGGCCGCGCCGATGGGCAAGAAGGCGCGGCCGCCGCTAGCGCACTTGCCGCGCGCGCAGGCGCTGCGGCGTTCGAGTCCGCGGATGCGCCGCGCGTAGCGCTCGTCCCCGCGGCGATGGCCGGCGAGCGGCTCGACAAGGTGCTCGCGAAAGTGTTTCCGGAGTACTCGCGCAGCCGTTTGCAGAGTTGGACGGAAGCCGGGCGCGTATTGCTCAACGGTGCACCCGCCAAGGTGCGCCAGAGCGTGCCGCTCGATGCGCGCATCGAGCTTACGCCCGATGCGCTGCCCGAGCAGCTTGCGTTTACCCCGGAGCCCGTGCCGCTCGACGTCGTCTACGAAGACGCCACGCTCGTCGTCATCCATAAGCGCGCCGGTCTCGTCGTGCATCCCGCCGCGGGCAACTGGAGCGGCACGATCTTGAACGGGCTGCTGCATCGCTACCCCGATGCGGCAGGGCTTCCGCGCGCCGGCATCGTGCATCGGCTCGACAAGGAAACCTCGGGACTCATGGTGGTCGCGCGCACCCTAGAAGCGCAGACCGATCTCGTGCGCCAATTGCAGGCGCGCACGGTCAAACGTCGTTATATCGCGCTTGCATGGGGCGCAATGCCCGAAGAGGGCCTCATCGATGCGCCGATCGGGCGCGATCCGCGCGAGCGCACGCGCATGGCTGTGGTGGCGGGCGCAGCGGGCAAGAACGCACGCACGCGCTTTCGCGTGATCGATCGGGCGATATGGCAGCAGCAAAGCGTCAGTGCGATCCATTGCGATCTCGAGACTGGGCGCACGCATCAAATTCGCGTTCACTGTGCGCACGTCGGGCATCCTCTGCTTGGGGATCCCGTCTACGGGCAGGCGCGCGGTCGTCGCTCGAGTGCGCCGCTGCCGGGCGGTTTTGCGCGACAGGCGCTGCATGCTTGGCAATTGGGGCTCGTGCATCCGCGTTCGGGACGGTCGATGCGCTGGCGCGCGGAGCTGCCGGCCGATATCGCGGACCTCATGCGCGCACTCGGATTCGGTCAGGATGCGGCAGCGTTCGACGCGGGCGACGGGAGTGAGGACGAGTACGAGGACGGCGTATACGAATTGGACGCGAGCGAGGTCGGCTACGACGATGAGTCGGACGGCGACGCCGACATCGAGTGAGCCCGGTAGTGCGTACGGATCGCGGCCGAGTAGGCGTCGCGAGCGCTCGACGCCAATGACGATCTCCAACCCCGCACGGACGAGGAAGTACAACGCAATCTCGATGAACGAACCTACTTTGACCCAAAGCGATTGCCTGGTTCCCCACTGGCGCGTGTCCCCGCGCGTGCATGCGCTCGTGACGACGCGTGTGGGCGGCGTGAGCTTGCCGCCGTACGGCCGCTGGGTTGACGGCCGCGAGGCGGCGGGCGGGCTGAACCTCGGGCTACACACGGGCGACGATCCCGCACACGTCGCGCAGAACCGTGCGCGCTTGCGCGCACTCGCGGGTGCGCGTGCGGTATGGCTCGAGCAAGTGCATGGCGGCACGGTCGTCCGGGCCGACGAAGTCCCGCTGGATGGACCGCCGGTGCGTGCCGATGCGAGCGTGACATCGGAGCCAGGCATCGCGTGTCTCGTGATGGTGGCCGATTGCTTACCCGTGCTGCTTTGCGACGCTAACGGCCGCGCGGTGGGGGCGGCTCACGCGGGGTGGCGCGGACTCGCCGGCGGCATTGTCGAAACCACGGCGCAACGCGTCGCCGATCTCGCGCAGTGCGGCGCGCAAACGCTGCATGCATACCTAGGACCGGCGATCGGCCCGAATGCGTTCGAAGTCGGCGATGACGTGCGTGAGGCGTTTATTGCGGCGGCTGCGCCAGGAGAACGCGATACGACGGCACGCGCATTCGTCGCGCGCGATTCGTCTGAAAAACCGTCGGGAAAACATTATGCAGACCTTTATGCGCTTGCGCGCGCGCGCCTAGCGCGGCTCGGCGTCACGCGCGTGACAGGGGGCGATGCCTGCACGGTCACCGATCGCGAGCGTTTCTATTCGTACCGGCGCGATGGCGTGACCGGCCGCATGGCTGCCCTCGTCTGGTTGAGCGACTGAACGCGGGCGGTACGCCCCGCGGCGCACAAGAAAACCCGGTCGCCACGGCGCGAGCCGCTGCGCCCGCGTCCGGCCCAGGGCCTGACG
>Ga0068855_100001216_pt1 | contig 31955 bp, 26 predicted proteins | sample KBSCornC52_FD_66592 | JGI IMG/M metagenome (GOLD analysis project Ga0068855, IMG submission 66592) | Corn rhizosphere microbial communities from Kellogg Biological Station, Michigan, USA - KBS Corn C5-2 | ecosystem: Host-associated > Plants > Roots > Rhizosphere > Soil ...
GCGCACGAGCTGGCCGACGTTCACCATGCCGGCGCGCGCCATGTCGGTCGCCCGCGCGTCGCCGACGTGCGTGTTGTGCTCCCAGATGATCGCCTTTGCGTTTGGGCCGTGTGTCTGCTCGTGGTAGCGCATCAGGCGGTCCAGAGTATCGACCATGTGGTGATCGCGCACGTTCCATGAGGCGGAGCCGCCGCGAATCATGGTCCGGTAGTACGTTTCCGCGTTCTTTACGACCCAGGCGTTCTGCTCGGCGACGAAAGCGGCCTCCCGCCCCTCGGCGGTCTCCTTTGGCAGCTCGGAGCGGAGCGCCCGCAGCATGTCAACCACCTCGCGCTCACAGGTCGCGGGAATGTAGCCCGCGGTGGCGCGGGCGTAGTCTTCGGCGCTCTCCTCGTACGGCTCAAAGCACTGGAAGGCGCGCCGCGCCGCCTTCAGCGCCTCGCCGTCCACCTTCTCGAGGTACCGCAGGATGGCGTCCATCGATTCCCACAGGCTGTAAACGTCGAGGCCGTAGAAACCGACCTTCCTGTCCGCCGGGAGCTCGGCGTTGTGCTGCCGCATCCACTCCGCAAGCGCGACGATCTCCCAGTTCGCCCACATCCAGGTCGGCCATCGCTCGTAGGCGTGGAGCACGTCGCGGCCATTCCCGCCGGAATCGCGATAGCCCTTCACATAGCGGTTCACCCGATAGCAGTCCGGCCAGTCGCCCTCCACGGCAATGAAGGAGAACCCCTTTTCCTCGATGAGGCGGCGGCTGATGTGCGAGCGCCAGATGTAGTACTCCGACGTGCCGTGCGAGGCCTCCCCTAGCAGCACGCAGCGCGCATCGCCTATCCGCTCGATCAGCGGATCGATATCCTGTTTGCCGCGGAGCGGCAGCGCCGCATCCTGAATTCTGTGGACCAGCTCTTCGGTGACGACCGCCGCACGACCCGTCAGACGGTCCTGTACAACTCTCATTTCCGCCTCCGTGCTTCCGCGCACTCTCGCCGGATTCCCGAACAACCAGTCACGGCGAAGCCGCGGATCCCGATATTCATAAGGACCGCGGCTCCGGGCTTTGGGTTCGGTTGAGGGGACGTCCGCTTAGCCGCGTCCGGATACTCCCGCGCCGGTCTCGCCGCTGTTCATTCCACCGTTGCCGGAGGTGCCGGACATATCCGTTCCGCCGTTGCTGCTGGTTGAACCGTTTCCTGTCTGCCCGGCATTCCCTGAAGCCCCCGAAGTCCCCGTGGTTCCCGAAGCTCCCGTGGCGCCCGAATTGTTGTTTCCGGTAGTCGCGCCATTGCCGCCATTCTGGTTGGATGTCCCTGTGTTACCATTCTGGTTCGTTGCGCCGTTCGTGTTGTTCTGATTCGAGTTTCCATTCGCGCCGTTTTGTGCCGACGCCCCAGTGCCACTGTTTCCAGTATTCCCGGCATTCTGATTTCCTTTGCCGGTGTCCTGGGCGTAGAGAATGATCGGGACGGAAGCCGCTATCCCCAGCCAGAGAGCCGCCATCCATACTTTGGGTGAAGTCACCCGCATTTCAAATCTCCTTCCGCGCCCCCGGATTCAGAGGCGGATTCTGGCCGCCGGAGCCCTGTGTCCAGCCACGGCAACGGGCGGCTCTGCAACGTCGCTCTCGCCCTGCAACCGGTGTCCTCCGGGCGAGAGATCGCTCATGAGACGCGATGTGGTTCACACGGGTTCCCGATAAGACTCAACAGTTGATGATATTTATTGACAGACTCAACTGATATGCGGAGCAAGACCGGCGAGCCGAAATTCGGTGAACAATGGAGCAGGCTCACTCGTAATCTGAGTTACAGCGTCACAGCACGCCTTACGCCTTCACGCAGGCGCGAGGGAGACCATGAGACAGCTACTTCAGGTACTGATTCTCTCGGCAGGAATGACGAGCGTCGTCGCGGTGCGGCCGGCGAACGAACGGTTTCCGCGGTGGCCCGCCTCGTTCTTCGCGCAGTCGGACGTCGGGCTTCCTGCGGCGGACGTGGACCCCGGATTCGCTCCGGTCGTCGGGACGGTGAAGCGCTATGTCGTGCGTACAGGCGATACGCTCCTCAGGATAGCGCGCCACAGCAACACCGACGCCTCATCGATCGCCCGGCTGAACGATCTCGGAGGTGGACACGTGAAGCCGGGCCGACGCCTGCTTCTCCCCACGAAGCATATCCTGCCGTCCGTCCGGCGAAGCGGAATCGTGCTGAATATCCCGGAGCGCGGCGTCTATCTGTTTCGCCGAGGAAAGATCGTAGCGCGATTCCCAGTGGCGGTCGGCATGAGGACGTGGGAGACGCCGATTGGCACGTACAAGGTCGTGCGGAAGGTGAAGAACCCCGCGTGGATTCCGCCGAAGACGATGGTGAAGCGGGAGGGGATCCCGGCCTCGCTCGTAAAGCCCGGCCCGGCGAATCCTCTGGGCGACCGGTGGATAGGATGGAGCGCGCCGGAGGTCGGATTCCACTCGACATCCCTGGTGGACACGGTGGGGAGACTGGCATCGCACGCCTGCGTCCGGATGTACCCTGAATCGGCGCACCGACTGTTCGATTCAGTACCCGTAGGGACCCCGATTTACGCGGAATACGAGCCGGTGAAGCTGGGGAAGCAGGGCGGAGTCGTCTATCTGAGCGTCTCTCCGGACGTCTACCACCGGCACGAACTCTCAGTCGAATCGGTGCTGGAGAGGCTCGAAGCAGCGGGGCTGACCGGGCAGGTCGATGAGGCGCGAATCCGGCGGATTGTGGCACGGCAGGACGGATATCCCTGGCCGATCGCGTGGGAGAGGGCCGGAGTCGCGGCATCCGGACCGCCCGCTCGGATCGCGTCGCGAGCCACTCACTGAGCCTCGGGCACAACCGCTGGCCAACCCGTTACGGGCTGCCAGGACCGGGCTTCAGGAGGTCGCGCACCTGCTCGATTCGCTTACGGAAGTAGTAGTCGCTGCCGCCGACCCGCTGCGCCAGTTCACGAAGCAGCGGACGCGCCTCCGCGGCAGCAGGGCCGATGAAATAGAGCGTGTCGAGGAGCGGGCCGAGCGCCGATTCGGTGAGCGGCGCGTCCCGGACACGGTCAATGACGGCCGCGACGATGGCGGGATCGTTCAGCCGCTGCCGGTCGACGAGACACTTTGCCGCGCGGGATCGGGTCGGGTCGGCCGAGCGGAGCCGCGAGGCGGTCTCCTGCACGATATTCGGCTGCCGCAGGAGGATGGCGTGCGCGAACGGGGCGGCCCATGTCCCGTCGTCGGAGAGCGCCCAGAGGCGCTCGATGGGCGTATCATCGGTCAGCCGCAGCCCCTCCCACGTCTCCGCGAAGCTCTCCAACGGGTCCGGAAGGGACGTCGGCGCGGGATTCGATGGGACGCCCGCATGGAGGATTCGCTCGCGGACGGGCATGCCCTTCTGCTCGGCAAGAGCGGCGCGCTCCGCCTGCTCGAGCCCTTCCACCGTCTGGCATCGCAGGGCGGCCGGAAGGTAGATTGAGCGGTCGTCGTTCCACACGCCCCACGCCAGCCGCGGCCAGTCCGCAAGCCACTCCAGCGCCTCGAAGCTCACGGCCTGAATGATGTGACCGACGCACCGGACGTCGTTCGGGTGCGGCTCATCGACGATGGACTCGGTGACTGACACCGTCCCGCAGCGGAGGCAGGCGGTCACGCGGAAGTTGATTCCCGTGTGATCGCGATATACCGGACGGTGGAACGTTACGTCGCAGTCGCAGTCCACCTCGCGATTCGCGTCGAGCACGAATCCCGCCGGATGGCAGGCGTCTTGGATGGGACGCGGAGGAACGGAATCGGGCTCTTCGGGGAACATCGCTGCCAGCCTCTCCATCACGGAATCGGGCACCGGCCATTGACGCGTGTCCGGCGGCGCGGGTTTGGCCGACTCTGGCGTTGGTGCGGTGGCAATTGCCACGCGACGGGCAAGTACCGGCTCGTGCAGACCGTGGGCGATTTCCGCCGCCGTCCGCTGCTCGTGGTCCTGAATCGCCGCGTCGGCTCCGAGCGCCAGCAGCCGGGCGACCATCTCCTCGTTGCGACTGCTGACCGCGACCATGAGGGCGGTGCGGCCCTGCTCGTCCTGACGGTCCACGTCCGCACCGGAATCGAGCAGCATGCCGGCAATCTCGTTGTCGTACTGCGCGGTGGCGGCCATCAGCGGCGTGCGGCCCCGGCCTCCGGCCGAGTCGACATCGGCGCCCGCGGCAAGGATCAGCGGGACATTCTCGACGCGCTGGCCGGCGATGGCGTGGTGCAGGACCGTTTCGCCATGTGAATCGCGGGCGTTTGCGTTTGCTCCGCGTTCGAGAAGCGCAGTGAGCGTGGCCGGATTGGAGCGCACGGCGGCCACCATCAGCGGAGTGACGCCGTCATCCGCGGTCCCCTCGATGTTCGCTCCAGCGTCCAGCAGGACGTGAATCCGGCTGACGTCGTTGTCCCGCGCCGCCTTTCCGAGCGGGGTCCAGCCGCGGTCGTCCGGATCGTCGATTCCGCCGTGGAGATTGAGCGAATCCGCAAGTTGTTTGGACGCACGCGCCCCGCGCTGTACGAGGAAGTGGGCCATCGAATCCATGCCGCTCGCGAGCGCCAGATCGAGTGGAGTCTCGCCGTTCCTTCCGGGAGCATCGATAGCCGCGCCATGGTCCAGCAGCAGGGCAGCCATCGCCTGATTCTGTTTGCGCACGGCCGCCATGAGCACGGAATCTCCGCGGTCAGCGCGGGCATTCGGGTCCGCACCGGCGACCAGAAGGAAGCGAACCGTCTCCGCGTTCGGGTCGCGCATCTGCCGGAACAGCGCGGTCTGACCCTGGCTGTCCCGCCTGTCCACGTTGGCTCCGCGGTCGAGAAGCAGCCGCATTGCGCCCGTCTTACCGGCCTGCGCCGCCCAATGGAAGGCGTTCATGCCCTGCGCGTCCGGGCGGTGGATATCCGCTCTGCGGTCCAGCAGGAGGCCGATCACGGCATCGTCGCCCGCATGGGCGGCGCGCATGAGCGGCGTCCATCCGTAGTCGTCGGCGATTTCCGGGTCCGCGCCGTGACTCAAGAGTTCCGCGACCAGGCGAGCCTTGTCGTCTCCGGCCGGAATACGGCTCTCCATCACGGCCTGGAGAAGGGCGGTACGGCCCCCGTTTCCCTGCGCGTTGATGTCCGCCCCCTGCGCGGCCAGGGAGAGGACGATGTCGAAGTGCGCGCCAGCGGCTGCGAGCGTCAGCGGGGTGTCATCCGAACCATCCACGGCGTCCCGATCCGCTCCCCGCGGGAGGAGCCGCTCGACCGTCGCATTGCGGCCATGCGCGGCCGCATAGTGGAGCGCGGTGGTTTCCCGGGTGTCGGTTAGCCGTACGTCCGCCCCTGCGGCAAGCAGCCGCTCGACCGCGGCATCCTGCCCCTCGCGCACCGCCCACATGAGCGGCGTGGTCCCCTTGCCGTCCGCGGAGTCGGGTTTCGCGCCCCTTCGGAGCAGCTCGTCGATCAGCCGCATGTCGCCGCGCCGGGCGGACCAGACCAGCGCCGGAACGCCGTTCTCATCGACCGCGTCCGGATCAGCCCCGCGCTCCAGCAGGCCGATGGCTTCGTCAGTATTCCCCTTCTCGGCGGCAGAAACGATGTGCGCGGACATTCGCTGAATCTCGCGATACGTTGGCTGGCGTTCCGTCATTTCGCCTCCCCGCTCCGGCTTTGAAGGTACAGAGCCAGAATCCGCAGCTCCGGGTACGAGACGGCCCCCTCCAGGTCGTCGAACGCCGGCCGCAGCGCGTGCGTGCCGAGGCGCTCGAGCGCCGTCAGGGACCGCGCCCGCATCGCCTCGTCCAGCCCGCTTTCGCCGAGAATCTTGCCGGGGTCGATCCGCCCGCCCTCGCGCACATACCTGCTCAGGTGGTACAGCACCCGGTCGCGCTTAATTGACCAGCGCGCCGCGATCTGGTCGAGGCTCATGCCGGACTGAAAAGCCCGCGCCGATTCGTCGCTCCGACGCGGCTCATCGTCCTCGGCGACCGTTACTACGGCCCGGTCGGGGTCTATCTCCGTTCCATGTTCCGCGACGAACGCACGGATCACATCCAGGACGGGTGCCGCATAGGCTGTCGCCTTCCGCTCGCCGACCCCATGGATCGAACGGAACGCCGAATCGGTGGTCGGACGGACCGCCGCCAAGTCGGTGAGCGAGCGGTCGGAGAAGACGACGTATGGCGGCACTTTGGCCTCCTCGGCCAGCTCTCGGCGCAGCCTTCTGAGCGCTTCGAAGAGCAGCGCATCATACGTCTGTACCGTTCCCGCATTGGCGGTCGCCGTCTTCGGCTCCTGCATAACGGCACGGAATGGGTCACCCGCCAGCACCTTGCGTCCCGCCGCCGTGATCGTCGCCGTTCCGAACTCCGAATCCACCTCCACAATCGCCTGCTCCGCCAGCCGGTCCGCCAGCAGCCGCCACCACGCCGTGGACCGGTGGGCTCCCGCTCCATACGTCGGAAGGGCATCGTGCTTCCGGGACACAACCTTCGCGGACCGCGAGCCTCGGAGCACGTCCACCACGTGGGTCAGGCCGAACCGCTGGCGAATCGCGTCGATGCACCGAAGGAAGAGTCGCGCTTCCTCCGAAACGTCTATAGCCTCCCGGCCAGATGATTCCGTGAGACAGTTGTCACACGAACTGCAACTGCCCTCCGGAGGCGGATCGCCGAAGTAAGTTACCAGAACCGCTCGCCGGCACGCCGCAGCCTGCGCATAGCGAATCATCGCCCCGAGCCGCGCGATCTTGCCCGCCTTCTCTGCCTCCGCCCCCTGTTCGATCCAGTGATGCGCATGGCCGATATCCGCCCGGGCAAACAAAAGCAGGCAGTCGGCGGGGAGCCCGTCGCGGCCCGCGCGGCCAATCTGCTGGTAGTAGGTCTCGACGCTGTTCGGCATGGCGTGATGCAGCACGAACCGCACGTTCGACTTGTTGATCCCCATGCCGAACGCCGTGGTCGCGACGATGACCTGGACCTCGTCATGCTGGAACCGCCGCTGATTCACGCGCCGGTCCTCATCCTCCATTCCCGCGTGATAGGGGAGCGCCGCGATTCCCCGCTCCCGGAGGCGCTCGGTCAGCAGGTCCACAGCCTTGCGGGTGGAGCAGTAGACGATTCCGGCCTCTCCCTCGTGCTGTTGGATGAAATCGAGGATCTGCCGGACCCCTCCGGTTCGCCGCCGCACCTCCAGGCGAAGATTCGGCCGGTCGAACGGGGCGATATAGGTGTCCGATTCGGCAATCCCCAGTATCCGTCGGACGTCGGCCCGGACCCTCTCGGTCGCTGTAGCCGTCAGGGCCAGGCAGACCGCGCTGGGGTACCGGTCGCGCACCGTCCGGAGCTGGCGATACTCGGGCCGGAAGTCGTGGCCCCACTCGGAGATGCAGTGCGCCTCGTCTATGGTGATGAGCGTCACCTGACAGTGGTCGAGCATCAGGAGCATTTCCGGGCGCAGCAGCGTTTCCGGCGCCACGTAGAGCAGCCTCGCCTCTCCGGAACGAATCCTGCCGGCGCTCGCGGCGTATTCCGCGTGGCTCATCATGCTGTTGAGGCTGACGGCGCACACGCCCGCGGTGCGAAGCTGGTCCACCTGATCCTGCATCAGCGAGATGAGCGGCGAGACCACGACCGTGAGGCCGCCGGTGACGAGGGCTGGGAGCTGGAAGCAGAGCGATTTACCCGCGCCGGTCGGCATGACACCCAGCGTGTCCCTGCGATTGAGCACGCTGCCAATCACTTGTTCCTGAAGCGGTCTGAACGAATCGTAACCGAAAACCCGCTTCATCGCGGCGCGGACCTGCTCGATTCGCGCGGCGGAAGGGACAGGTGAGGATGTGACAATTGTCGTTTGAGCCGTCGGGACGGGCAGTCCAAACCAGCCCGACAACTGGGCATAGGAGCGCAGGGGAGCGTCCGGGCGATCCGGCGGGCGCCACAGGTGGGTAAGCGACACTCTGAGCAGGGTTCCGGCAGGAATTTCGGGGAGAGGCTCCTGGAACCCGACGAACACCAGGCTCGTGTCCGAATCGCCATCCGTGTAGTGATACCGAATTCGCTTGCCGCCCTCCCGGCGCACCAGGGGACGATCGGGCCGCCAGAAGGTGGTGCTGCACGGCGGAAGCGCATCCTGGGCGGCGGACAAGTAGCCGTTGGGCTGCGGAACGAGCATGCCGCCGAAGAGCGCTTCCGGTCCGCCGCTGGCCGGCGGCATATGCCGTTCAATGAAGGGCGCGGGGTCGGTCATCGGCGCGAGCCGCCGCCGCTGGGTGACGACGAGATCTTCAACGTGCGGCGGAACGACCTGTTCCGGCAGGGTTCCCTCGATCTCCCACACGCCGCCCACGTCGAAATCGAGGCCCCAGCGCTCGTTTGCGCCCGCGGGGGCGACCAGGCGCAGGCTCCGGCCGTCAAAGCTGATGGCGCCGATGCAGGCTCCCCCACCCCGGCGCGTCCGCGCGACGATGAGGACCTTCATGGCAGGAGGTGGTGGATATGTGCGCCGATCCTGTCACGCAGAAAGCCGGCGATGAGGGAGCGGTGGCACGCGGCCGGTTCGCGTTCGACGCAGAAGAGGGCGATGGGCCACGGGTCGGGACCGAGCTGCTCCAGGAACCACGCCGGGTCGAGAGAAGCCAGCACCGCGGATCGGTAGGCGTCCGCAAACGCGGCGGAGAGCTCGGAACGCTGCCGTTTCGCGGTGTGGGTCTCTTTGTCCGCGGCGTACTGCGACTGCCGAATCGCGTTGGATGGGGCGAGGGGGAGGAGGTGGACATAGGCGATGTGCCGGTTCGCCAGCTCGGCCTGAAGGCGGGTCGCGTTGGCGAACGCGTATTCGCTGCCCCGCACGCCACGCCGGGCGCGCAGGTCACAGAAGGTGCGGACACCCGCGGATTCGAGCGCCTCGAAGAACCGCTCGGGCCTGAAGCCGTAGACCCCGATCGTATAGACGGCTTGGCCCTGCGCGGAGTGGCGGGTGTCGCCCATGTCAGGAGTCCTGGCTCTCGGGTCCGTACCGCTTTCTGGAGGTGAAGGAGGGGTCGCCGAAGAGGCCGATCTGCCCGCCCGTGATTCGCGCGATGACCTGATCCTGCGTCTGCCCGTCGCCGTTCTCGTCGATGTGAACGATCTCGATTCCGCGCTCGACCAGCGAAGGGCCGATGAGCTTGCTGCGATGGCACTCTTCCGGCTTGCCCTCGCTGCAAAAGATTGCGACTTTCATGTTTTGTCGCCAGGCTGCCACGAGCTTATCGATGCCGCGCTGATAGATCTCGCGCTCACGGACCCGGTCGTAATCCACCTTGCCGTCCATGTAGCACTCGGGCGCATCCGGCCGCCCACCCAGTGCGTCTCCCAGGAACACGTACCGGATTCCCGCGCGGGTCAGGTCGTGATTCAGTGTCTCGCGGTTGAACTCCGGCTTGAATCGCGAATAGGGCGACGTCCGCACATCGACCAGGCAATCGATCCCGTTGCCGCCCAGCAGCTCAATGACCTGCTCCACGGATCGGCTGCCGTATCCCACAGTCCACAGCGGCAGCGTCACGTCGACAAGTGTCCGGCCAGTTGCCATGCCATCAGTCGCACCAATTCTCGACAGTCAGACCCGGCACTTGCTCGAAGTCGCGCAGATTCCGTGTCACAATCGTGGCGTCCTGTACAAGCGCAATGGATGCAATCCGCAGGTCCATCGTGCCGATTCGCACTCCTCCCCGGCGGAGCGCTTGAAACCGGTCCGCTGCGGCGGTATCGAACGGTAGCAGCTGCGCATCGCAAAAGAGAGCGAGGTTTAGTTCGAGACGCTCATAACACTGGACAACGCGATTGATGGAAGTCGCGCGAGCAACCTCCGCGAGCCACCCGCGCATCTGTTCGTCGTAAGAAACCACCGTCGTAAACAAGTCCTCGGCAGGCATCGTCAAGAGCTTTCGCTCGAGCTTCGCCGCTGGCGCACCGCCGCGTTCCAGGATTGTGAGGTGATCAGTATCGAGCACGAACCTCACAAGCCGTCATCCCCGGTCGCTCCCTCGCTTGGTCGCAGAGATTGTCTGTACTCCCGCCCGCGGTTCACGGCGTCTTCAAACAGCGGATCGTTCTCGAATGCGCCGACGAACCGCTTCCACCAGGGCTGCAACGGCTCCCGCGCCCTCGTGGACTTCAGCCGCTCGACGTCCTCCTCCAATCGTGCGAGACGCTCTTCAATAGATACAGCCATACAATCCCCTCGTGTCGATCCCGGCATGGTGGCCCAGCTATGCAATCAGCTCTTTGACCACTCTGGCGGGCTCGACACCGCTGAGGCGCTGGTCGAGGCCCTGGTAGCGGTAGGTGAACTTCTCGTGGTCCATTCCAAGCATTGCCAGAACCGTCGCATGGAAGTCGTGGATGTGTACCGGGTCCTTCACGATGTTGTAGGAGAAGTCGTCGGTCTCGCCGTAGACGGTCCCGGCCTTTACGCCGCCGCCGGCCATCCACATGGTGAAGCAGCGCGGATGGTGGTCGCGGCCGTAATTATCCTTCGTGAGGCCGCCCTGCGAATAGATGGTCCGCCCGAATTCGCCGCCCCAAATGATGAGCGTCTCGTCGAGCAGCCCGCGCGCCTTCAGGTCCTGCACGAGCCCATAGCACGCCTGATCGATGTCCTTACACTGGCTCGGCAGGCGGCCGGCCACGTTCGAGTGCGTGTCCCAGTTGTTCAGATAGACCTGAATGAATCGCACGCCGCGCTCGACCATCCGCCGCGCCATCAGAGCCGTCTGCGCGAAGCTTCCGGGCCGCGTCCGCGCTTCCTCGCCATAGAGCCTGAAAGTCGATTCCGGCTCGCTCTTGAGGTCGGTCAGCTCCGGCACCGACTGCTGCATCCGGAAGGCCAGCTCGTACTGCTGGATTCGCGTGTGCGTCTCCTCGTCGCCCACCGTCTTGTAGGTCATCTCGTTGAGTTGCCTCAGCCCGTCGAGGGTCATCCGGCGGACGTTGGAGGGGACGCCGGGCGGGTTGTTGATGTAGAGAATCGGGTCGCCGCCGGAGCGGAACGAAACCCCCGCATGCTCGCCGGGCAGATAGCCGGACTGCCACAGGCGTGCCGAGATGGCCTGAATCTGCTCGGTGTTGGTCGGCTTCGCCACGAGGACCACGAACGTTGGCAGGTTGTTGTTGAGTGAGCCGAGGCCGTACGACACCCACGCGCCGAGGCACGGCCGGCCTGTGACCATGTTGCCGGTCTGCATGTAGGTGATGGCGGGCTCGTGGTTGATCGCCTCGGTGTGCATGGAACGGATGAACGCCATGTCGTCCACCATGCGGGCGACGTTCGGGAGCAGCTCGGAGACCCACATCCCGCTCCTGCCATACTGCTGGAACTTGTACTTCGAGGGCGCGATGGGGAATCGGGCCTGCCCGGAGGTCATGGTCGTGAGGCGCTGGCCCATCCGGACGGAGCTCGGCAGGTCCTTGTCGAACCACTCCTGCATCACCGGCTTGTAATCGAACATATCCATCTGGGGCGGGCCGCCGACCATGTGCAGGTAGATGACATGCTTTGCCTTGGGCGCAAAGTGGGGAATCTGCTTCGCGAGCGCCGCCGGCATGGCTGACGCGGACCTTTGTGACGCGCTTCCCGCGCCGAGAGCGGTAAGCGCCGCCCATCCGAGCGCGTTTGCACCGCTCCGGAGGAACTGCCGCCGCGTCTCGAACCGCACATATTCTTCCGCCAGCGGATGCACCAGCGGGTCTCGTTCCATCTTATCGCTCATCGGATTCCTCCAGCTCCCCTGCCCCCGGTCTCTTCAGCAGTCTGTCCACGGGAAATCGCCAGCCCGGCACCGCCGGTTCGGCGTCTGCCGTCTCTCCCCTGCGAAAAACGTCAATTGCGTCCGGATTCACCGCGCGATACACCCGAATCACATCGTCGCTCAACAGATCCACGTCCCACACAACCTGCGTTCCCGCCGCAAAGTAGTCTTCGATCTTCGCCGCAATCGCCCGCTCGGCCGTTGGACCATAATCTCCCTCGCTTCGCACCTCGACGGCGAAGGCAGGCGCACCACGCGCAAAATGCATGTCGTCCGCATCGCCAACGTACCAGCCGGCATCCGGACTGAACGATGTACGCCCGGGCAGATCGACGAGGAAACCGACGTTATCCGGTATGGCGCATCCACCGCCATGCTCATCTTCGAACACCTGGAGGCTGGCATATATCTTCCCTCCGGCTCTGCCAGGCTTGATTCCCGTCGGGCTCATGAGCACCAGCTCTCCGTTTACGATCTCCGCCTTGCCGCCGTCGGGCACGCGATAGAGGTCTTCGACTGTTGCCGGGTGTTTCGCAATCATCGTCACTGCCTCATCGTCCCTCGCCGAACCGCTTGATCGACACCCTGCCGGTCTTCGAATCCATATCGATGTCCCAGCCGCGCAGACCCATCACGCCGACGGAAATGAAGCCCAGCGCCATGAGGCCGACGACCGCCGGAAGCCCATACCCGATGACTGGATTCGCGAACGAATCCCGCTCCGCCACCTCGCCCGTCGCTAGTCGGCTAATTCCCGGCTCGCCAGGCACGTAGACCACAGACACGGTTCTTGCATTGGCCAGCGAATCCCAGTAGTCCCGCTCAACCTCGGCATTCCGCGTGCCCGCCTTCCCGTCCGGCGTTCGAACCTCGTACTCCAGCCGGGGAGTCACCCCGTTCGGCGCAAGGAACCGGCGAACAATGGTGCCCCTGCCCGGCACGGCGGATGTCTTCAGCAGCCTCTCCGCCCGGATGTCGCCGGCCGTGATGATCGCAACGGCTATGGCCACCGCCAGGAACAGCGCTCCGCCCCCAACCAGGAGAGCCGCCTGCCGCCGCGCCTTCGAGGTCTGGATGCGGGTCGCCGTGGCATCCGGCTTCGCGGCAATGTACCCCTGTACCATCGCGACCATGTCGTGAAAGCCGTCGATCGAGTCGCTCAGGCGGAGGAGCGGCTTGCCGGCCGTATCGAAGACCGTCAGGACCTTTCGCCCTCCCATTGGCGTCGAGTCGACCTTGCACCAGCCGACCTCGTTCCAGCCATATGTCCTGCCGCCGGTCCCCTCCACGAGTCGAAGCCCATCGGGACCGACTCCCACCTCTTCCGGTGTCGACTTCATCGACCGCGCCGCGGCAATACACCCGATTCCCGCCACAACGGGCATCGTCGTCATGACCTGCCGCGTCACCATGTCGATGTTGGAGAACACCGAAACCGCGAATCCAACCACCGCAAACGCGAGCAGCCCAATGCCGCCAGCCATCCACAGCGCCGGGTTATTCTCCAGCCGCCTCCTGACTCGAAAAACCTGCTCAACCGGCGCAACAATGAAATCGAGGTCCGTCATGTCCGTAATTCACGCCCGCGGCATGGGCGCCGGCTCAATTCGTCTCTACCCAGTTCTCCACCACAAGGCCTGGCACCCGGGAGAACTCCCGCACGTTGTTCGTAACGACTGTCGCCCCGAGGCTTCGCGCGTGTCCCGCGATAAGGAGGTCGAGCGAGCCGATGGGCGTGCCGCGCCGCCGCAGGTCCGCTCGAATTACTCCGTAATCAGTGGCGGCCGGCCGGTCGAAAGCCACGACCCTTAGCGTTGCCAGGAACTTCTCAAGCGCTGCGCGATTCTTCTCTGTGTTGCCGCTGTTCGCCACACCGAACTCGAGCTCCGCGACCACAATGCTGGAGACAAGGACGTCTCCGACCTCATAATCGTCGAAACGAGCGCGCATTCGGCTGCTGTCACCGCGAATCAGGTAGATGCAAGTGTTCGTATCGAGCATAACGCTCATTCGAACATCGCCTCGCGCTCCTGTTGCGGTGGTTGCTCCCGCTCGGCCATGAAATCGTCACTAAACTCGTCGAGGCTCTCAAACAGCAGGTCCCATGCGGCGGATTGAGGCAAAAGCAGCACACCATTGCCCATCCGTTTGATGTAGACTTGATCGCCCTCAAATCGGAACTCCTTTGGAAGGCGTACCGCCTGACTCTGGCCGTTCCTGAACAATTTCGCTGTCTGCATCGCCACCTCCACCAAGTATATACTCGCAGTATATACCACGAAGCGCAGGGCGTCAATCCGTTCACGCTAACAGAGCGCGGACCGTAGGGTCCGTTCTCGGGCCGCAAGCCGTCGGCCTGCGGGAGCCCTGCAACGACGATTTCACCGACCGTCATAGTATGGATTTGGCTCCTTTATGTCTTCAAGTCCATACTCCGGCTCGTCTTCGCCATAGGCTCTGGCCAGATTCGCGGCAGAAAAGCGGAGCCACAAGTCATGATCGTCCTCCTCTTCGAGTACCGTGACAAGCAGCCTGGCGTTAATGGGCAGCCTGACGGGCTTATCAAGATGGATTCGCTCGCCATCATAATGGGCGGGAACGGTGATGTGGCTCATTTGTTCAGCACCTCGTCCATGTTCATCATCTGGTTGGTGAGCATGGTCCAGGCGGCGAGCTTCTCCGGTTTCAGGGTGGGATCCGCCTTCGATTCGCCGGTCGTGATGAGCATGTCGGCGTCCTTTTCGTGGCTCTTGTAGTAGCCATCGAGACCGGTGAGGCTCTTCTGGACGACGGCCATCTCTTCGGAAGTCAGGGGACGGGCGAGCAGGCGGCTGGCGATGAAGTCCGCGCGCGATTCCGTGGTCTGCCCGCCCTGCTTCAGCGCGCGCTGGGCGAGATTGCGGGCCGCCTCGATGAACTGGATGTCGTTCAGCGTGACCAGTGCCTGGAGGGGCGTGTCTGTCCGCTCGCGGCGCACGGTGCAGACCTCGCGCGATGGGGCGTTGAAGATGTCCATCGACGCGGGCGGCGCGGCGCGCTTCCACAGCGTGTACATTGACCGGCGATAGAGGCTCTCGCCCATGTCGCGCTTGTAGTTGCGGGTGTTCGACTCGGGCATGGCGACCGCTTCCCAGACGCCGTCCGGCTGATAGGGCCTTACGCTGGGGCCGCCGATCTTCTTCACGAGCAGGCCGCTGGCGGCGAGCGCGTAGTCGCGGACCATCTCGGCGTCCATGCGAAATCGCGGTCCGCGCGAGAGCAGCCGATTCTGCGGGTCCTTCTCCCGCTTCTCGGTCGTGAGGACGGCCGCCTGCCGATAGGTCGCGGACGTGACAATCAGCCGATAGAGCTTCTTCACGTCCCAGCCCTTCTCCCGGAACTCAACCGCGAGCCAGTCGAGCAGCTCCGGATGGGACGGCAGGTCGCCGGTGACGCCGAAATCGCCGGGCGTGCGCACGATGCCCTGCCCGAAGAGCTCCTGCCAGAATCGATTCACCGTGACGCGCGCCGTGAGCGGGTTGTCCGGGCGGAGTAGCCACTTCGCGAGGCCTAGCCGGTTGCGCGGCTCATCGGGCGTCATCGGCGGAAGGGAGGCCGGCGTGATGGGGTGGACCTCCTCGCGCCGCTTGTCGTACTCGCCGCGGTTGAGGACGAACGCCATCGCGTCGCCGGACTTGTCCTGCATCACGTGGGCCGACGTTCCCCGCGCCCTGATCGCGTTCTCTTCAGCGATAAGCGTCGCGACGTTCCCGTTCAGAGAGCGGAACTGCGCGTCCTCGCCATTCAGCCACCACGTGAAGAGCTCGTCCTTCTCCGGTCCCGCAATCTTGTCGGCGCCCTGCGAGACGAGATATGCGGCCCGCGTCGCCTGCGCCAACTGCCCGGCCTCCGCCGCGTTCAGCGCGCGATCGTAGAGGCGGATATCCGCGATTCCCACTCCGTCCACGCCAGATGTCGTATGGCGCTGGCCGACTGTGAACGGAACGGTCGTTCGGATGGTCGATTTGAGAGCGTTCGCCTGCGCGTCGAAGCCCTTCTCCTGCCCGTCAACGTAGATGCGGACGGCGTCGAGATTCGCGCCGCCATTGTAGGTAATGCAGACGTGATGCCAGACTCCGGGCGAGAGCTGCTCGCGCGTGACCACCTTCAGCGCGTCTTCCGGCCACTTGCTGATGATGTGCGTGCCGACCCGGCCGTTCTCCAGCCACATGTCCCAGCCGCGGAAGTCGTGCTGGTCGTCCATGCGCGCGAACACCGCGCCGCCGTTGTCGGCCCGGCTCAGCTTCACCCAGGCGGCATAGCTGAACTTCTGGTCCTTGTCGAAGTCTCCGGCGTCGGGAATCTCGATTCCGCTGTTCATCTTGCGCTGGAACGCCTTCGGAGCGACGTGCCCGATCGACCACGCTGGATCGGCGGCCGCTGTGTACGAGACGGGCTTGCCGTCCAGCGTGCCGTTTACGACTTTGCCCTGCCCTTCCGACAGCGGCAACGACAGCCGCAGACCGGACGAAGGGATGGACTTCGCGACATCCGCCGTTGCTCCCGACGAGAGCCACTTGTCGAAATCGGCGCGGGCCGCGGCCTTCCGCGCATCCGCGAGCTGGCGCGCCGCCGGAATCTCGGTCTTCAGCGCTTCAAATCGGGGCCGGTCCTGCTCCAGTGGCACCGCGACGATGGGCGGCGTATCCTTGATATTGCCATCCATCGCCGGCTCGGTCAGATTATTGAAGAATGCGGACATCGAGTAGAAGTCGCGCATGGTGATGGGGTCGAACTTGTGGTCATGGCAGACCGAGCAGCCCATCGTCGTGCCGAGCCACACCTGAGAAGTCGTCTCGGTGCGGTCGCGGGCGTAGAGGACGCGGTACTCTTCGTCGATGGCGCCGCCCTCGTTCGTCGTAATATTACAGCGGTTGAAGCCGGACCCGACCTGCTGGTCGAGCGTGTGGTTGGGGAGCAGGTCGCCGGCGAGGTTCTCGATGGTGAACTCGTCGAACGGCATGTTCGCGTTGAACGCCTTGATTACCCAGTCGCGATATGCCCACATCTCGCGGAAGTTGTCGAAGTGGATTCCATTCGAGTCAGCGTAGCGTGCCGCATCCAGCCAGTAGCGCGCGCGGTGCTCGCCATACTGCGGGCTGGCCAGATACTTATCGACCAGCTTCTCGTAAGCGTCGGGAGATTTGTCCTTCACGAACGCTTCGACGTCGGCAGGGTCGGGCGGCAGACCGGTCAGGTCGAGGCAGACGCGGCGCGCCAGGGTACGGCGGTCGGCTTCCGGGGCGGGCGTCAGATGCTCCTTCTCCAGGCGCGCGAGCACAAACCGGTCGATGGGATTGCGGACCCACACCCCCCCGATCCCCCCCTTCGCAAGGGGGGGTAGTGCGGGACGACTGGGAGGGATGAGCGACCAGTGCTTCTCGTACTCGGCGCCCTCTGAAACCCACCGCTTCAGCGTCGCGATCTGCTTCGGCGTGAGCGTCCTGCCTGATGCCGGCGGAGGCATCAGCGCGCCCTTGCCGGTCACGCGTCGAATCATCTCGCTCAGGTCCGGGCTGCCCTTGACGATGGCGGCATGGCCGCCCCGCATCTGGGTGGCGTCGGCGGCGCGGTCGAGGCGCAGATCGGCCTTTCGCGCGGCGGAATCCGGCCCGTGACAGGGGAAGCAGTTCTCGGCGAGGATCGGACGGATGTCGCGGTTATACTGGACTTTCGGCGGAGCGGCAGGCGCTGCGCCGGAACCGGCCGCGAAAAGCAGCGGCAGGAGCGTGGCGGCGGCTGCCGCGAACAGTACCTGCCGGGAAGGGGCGGGTGATTCGGTACGCATGGACGGCTTCGTCTCCCATCGATGAACGGCTGCGCGGCACGACGTAAAAGGTAGAACGGATGAGCCGGGCGAATATAGGCAGTATGGCAGCGGCGCGGGAAACGGTCCCGCACCACACGTTTTGTGACACTAACTACACGTGTATGATACACCGATTTTGCGCCCGAATCCTGTCGAGCGGTATCCGGGGATGAATCCCCTCGCTACGAAACGAATCCCACCTTCGTGGGATCGACTGCTGATCACCAGCGCCACGTCGGACCTGCCATAGGGCAGTATTGTGTCAAGCCGTGAAGGTGCCGGGACGGCAGGAGCGCAGCTCGTCTTTCGTTTCACAGAGAGGGGATTTATCCCCGGTTTCAACCCTGGAGGCGCCGATGAAATCAACCCTGTCAATCGTCGGGTTTTTCGCCGCTCTTGCGAGCGTGCATGCCCAGGGCACGAAGGCGGATTACGACCGGGCGGATCGCATCGGTCAGATGGCGTTGGGCAAGATCGCGCACGGCAGAATCGAGCCGATATGGCTCGGCAGCGGAAGCCGATTCTGGTATCGGAGCGACCTCGGCGGCGGCCGGCGCGAGTTCATCCTGGTGGACCCGGCCGCAGCGTCTCGCAAGCCGGCATTCGACCATGCCCGTCTCGCCGCCGCCCTGACAAAGGCGCTCAGCCGGGACGTGTCGGCGGACCGACTTCCGATCGATTCGATATCGTTCGCGCCGGATGGCTCAATGCGGTTCAAGGCGGGTGGCAGGAGCTGGTCGGCGGACCTCGGGAGCTACGAAGTGCGCGCGGCGGGGAGCGCTGGCGCACCCAGTGCAGGGCTTCAGCCGCTCGAAACGATTCACCCATCCGTTGCGTCCGGCGAGGACACCGAGATCGCGTTCGGGAACCGTACCGGCGAACCTCTCGACATCTTCTGGGTGGACCCGGATGGCAAACGGGTGGCGTACGGCTCGGTCGCCCCGGGCCAGACCCGGACCCAGCACACCTTCTCGAAACACGTCTGGCTCCTGGCAAGGAAGGACGGGACGCCGGTCGCCGCGTTCGAGGCGGCCTCCACGCCGGCGCAAGCCATTGTTGATTCGACCACTTCCGCTCCCGTTTGGCGACGACGACCGGAGCGGCGCACTCCCGACGGGTCGATCTCCTTCGACGGCAAGTGGCGCGCACTTATACGGGACTACCAGATCGTTCTGAAGGACACGGCATCGGGCGAGGAGCGCGCGCTGACGAAGGACGGCTCCCCGGACGACCGTTACGAGCCGCCGATCTACTGGTCGCCCGATTCAACGCGTCTCGTCGTGATGAAGACAGTTCCGGCGCAGGAACACAAGATTTACGAGGTCGAATCGTCGCCCTCCGACCAGGTCCAGCCCAAGCTGCATACGCTCGACTACCTGAAGGCAGGCGACCGAATCGCGCACCCGCGGCCACACCTAATCGACGTTGCCGCGGCCCGCGACATCCCGATTAATGACGACCTCTTCCCGAACCCGTGGGACATCTCGGAGGTGCGCTGGGACCCGGATTCGAGCCGATTCACGTTCCTCTATAACCAGCGCGGCCACCAGGTGATGCGTGTTGTCGCCGTCGATGCGAAGACCGGCGAGGCGCGCGCGCTCATCGACGAGCAGGCAAAGACCTTCATCGACTGGACGAATAAGGTTTTCTACCATCCGATGAACCCGACGCATGAGGCGATCTGGATGTCGGAGCGGGACGGCTGGAACCACCTCTACCTTTACGACCTCGCGGCCGGCGCCGTGCGGAACCAGATTACGAAGGGCGAATGGGTCGTGCGGAAAGTGGACCGAGTCGATCCCGTGAAGCGGCAGATATGGTTCCAGGCGGGCGGAATCCGGCCGGGTCAGGACCCCTATTACGTCCACTTCTGCCGCGTCAACTTCGACGGCTCCGGCCTGACCATCCTTACGGAAGGAGACGGCACCCATGACGTGAAGTTCTCGCCGGACGGCAGGTACATCGTGGACACATGGTCGCGCGTCGATCAGCCGCCTGTGACGGAGGTCCGGAGCGCGGAGACGGGACAGCGGGTACTGGAGCTGGAGCGGGCGGACGCGTCGGCGCTGCTGGCGGCCGGGTGGCAGGTTCCGGAGCGTTTCGCGGCGAAGGGACGCGACGGCAAGACCGATATCTACGGCGTCATCTTCCGCCCCACGACCTTCGATCCGAAGAAGAGATATCCGGTCGTCGAGAACATCTATGCCGGGCCGCAGGGCTCGTTCGTGCCGAAGGCGTGGTCCACGTCGAACGGCTCGCAGGCGATGGCGGAGCTCGGATTCATCGTCGTGCAGATCGACGGGATGGGCACCAACAACCGCTCGAAGGCATTCCACGACGTCTGCTGGAAGCATCTGGCCGACGCAGGCTTTCCCGACCGAATCCTCTGGATGAAGGCCGCGGCGGCGAAGCACCCGGAGATGGACCTGGGCCGCGTCGGAATCTATGGAACCTCGGCCGGCGGGCAATCCGCCCTCGCGGGAATCCTGCAGTACCCGGACTTCTACAAGGCGGCGGTCGCGGACTGCGGCTGCCACGACAACCGCATGGACAAGATCTGGTGGAACGAGCAGTGGATGGGCTGGCCGGTCGGCCCGGAGTATGCGGCAAACTCGAACGTCACCCTGGCCCCGAAGCTACGCGGCAAGCTCCTCTTAATGGTGGGCGAGCTGGATACCAACGTGGACCCCGCGTCGACGATGCAGGTAGTGAACGCGCTGGTCAAAGCTGGGAAGGATTTCGACCTCTTCATCCTGCCCGGCGCGGGCCACGGCGTTGCTGGAACACCTTATGGCCGCCGAAAGCTCCGCGACTTCTTCGTCCGCAGCCTGCTCCGTGTCGACCCGCCGGACCGAAACACGATTCAATGACCGTGAATCGTACCGCTTCGGATTCGGGGAGACATCGCCGGACACACGGAATCGACATCAATCGGGGCGGGAGGAGTGGAGCCGGGTGGCGCGGAGACGTAGGAGCGACAACCATTCCGCCAGCTCAACCAGCCCTTCCGCCTCGCTCCTCTCCTGCGGTGACAGGAATTGACCGCTGTCCTGCCGATCCAGTAACGTCTGTAACCGTTCATTGACCGCTGCCGGCAGACGAAAGCCTGCCATATCATCTGGCATCTCGATCTCGACAAGCACAGGGGACATGATCCACACTCCTATCCGAATCCACAAGTTCCATTGTAGACCCGACAGCCGCAACTGGCAACGCGGCGTTGTGGGGGCAGTCGCATGTGGCCTGTTCATCATTCTTTCTGCCTCTGCGCATGGATCTCACCGTTACGAAGGAAACGACATGGCAAAGACCGCGGGCAGGGTGACCACAGTCGAAGCGGCGAGCGAGCTGCGGGAGATGATGGAGCGGTTCCAGGCGGACCGTGAAACGCTCGACAGATGGTATCCGGTCGAGAGATCACCACAGCGGACCGCCAGGACACGCGCGTTCCTGAGCGAGTGGCTCGCGAACGTGGAGCGGCTCGACTACAATTCGCTCAGTCTGGACGGCAAGATCGATTATCAACTCTTTCGCAATCACTTGCAGTACGCGCTGCGACGGCTGGAGACCCGCGAGAAAGCGGATAAGGAGCTTGCGGGTCTGGTTCCGTTCGGGCGGACCATCACCGACCTGGAGGAATCGCGCCGCCGGATGGAGCCGCTCGACTCGGCGAAGGCTGCGGCCGCGCTGAACGACCTGAATCGGCAGATCGGCGAGCTGAAGAAGAAGGCGGAGGGTCTGAAGGTAAAGAAGACGGTCGCCTACCGTTCCGCCAAGCACGTGGACGAGCTGGAGAGAAACCTGAAGACGTGGTTCGACTACTACAATGGCTACGATCCGCTCTTTACGTGGTGGGTCGGCGAGCCTTACAAGGCGGTCGAAGCTGCGCTCAGGGACTACGCCGCGGTGATTCGGGAGAAGCTCGCGGGAATCAAGCCAGGCGACCATGACGCCATCGTCGGCGAGCCGCTGGGTCGCGACGCGCTGCTCGCCGAGCTGGATCACGAGATGATCCCCTACTCGCCCGAGGAGCTTCTGGAGATCGCAAACCGGGAGTTCGCGTGGTGCGAGAAGGAGATGAAGAAGGCTTCGCGGGAGATGGGCTTTGGCGACGATTACATGAAGGCGGTCGAGAAGGTGAAGACCCTCTACGTCGAGCCGGGAAAGCAGCCCACGCTCATCCGCGACCTCGCGCTGGAGGCGATCAAATTCGTCGAGGACCGGAATCTCGTGACCATCCCGCCGCTCGCAAAGGAGACGTGGCGGATGGAGATGATGTCGCCGGAGCGGCAGAAGGTGAACCCCTTCTTCCTCGGCGGCGAATCGATCATCGTCTCCTACCCAACCAACACAATGACGCAGGACCAGAAGATGATGTCGATGCGGGGCAACAACCCGCACTTCTCGCGCGCCACGGTACAGCACGAGCTGATTCCCGGCCATCACCTCCAGCTCTTCATGCTGGACCGTTACCGGACGTGGCGGCGGCCGTTCGAGACGCCGTTCTGGATCGAGGGGTGGGCGCTCTACTGGGAGATGCTACTGTGGGACCTCGACTTCCCGCGCTCGCCGGAGGATCGCGTGGGCATGCTCTTCTGGCGCATGCACCGCAGCGCCCGAATCATCTTCTCGCTCGGCTTCCACCTCGGCAAAATGACGCCGGAGCAGTGCATCGACCTGCTGGTAAAGAAGGTCGGCCACGAGCGCGAGAACGCCGAAGCGGAGGTCCGGCGCTCGTTTTCCGGCGACTACCCGCCACTCTACCAGTGCGCCTACATGCTCGGCGGCCTCCAGATTCGCGCTCTGCGCAGGGAGCTGGTGGACACGGGCCGTATGACCGACCGCCAGTTCCACGACGCCATCCTCCAGCAGTCCGCCATCCCCATAGAGCTCCTGCGCGCATCTCTGACCAACACGCCGCCACCACGCGAGTTCAAGTCAACCTGGCGGTTCTATGGCGAGCTGAAGTGAGGGACCTGGGACAACTTGACCACTGGTGCGGGTAGCGATATAATCGATTCACGGAACGGAGAACGACGTTGGACGAGAACGATTGAAACCACGCGTTTACATTGAGACCACAATTATCGGTTATCTCGCTTCCCGCCCCAGCAGAGACATTGTCACTGCGGCCAACCAGCAATTGACCCGTGAGTGGTGGGAGATACGTCGTACGGATTTCGACTTGTTCGCTTCGCAGTTTGTCTTGGATGAAGCGAGCCAGGGCGATCGCCTGGAGGCAGAGCGGCGCATAAATCTTTTGGTGGATATTCCAATCCTCCTTGCGAAGCCGGAAGCCGAGGACCTTGCAAACGCCCTTCTAGCAGAGGTTCCACTGCCGGCTCGCGCCGCCGTAGACGCGGCCCACATAGCGCTGGCGACCGTCCATGGAATGGACTTCCTGTTGACTTGGAACTGCAAGCATATTGCGAATGCGGCGCTCACGGCAGGGATTGAGCGCGCTTGCAGAAGCCGGGGGTTTGAACCGCCCGTTATCTGCACTCCGCAGCAGTTGGAGGTGTCGAGCCAATGAATAACGACCCGATAGTTGAAGAGATTAGGGCCATACGTGAGGAGTTTGCAGCCAGCCTCGGATACGACATCAAGCGGATATTCGAGGCGATCAAAGAGCATGAAAAGGCAGGCAAGGCTGGTTCCGCGATCCAGGTCTCATTCCCGCCACGCCCTGCGCAGCCTCCCATCGAACGCCGGAAGTCCGCGTAACCGCGGAATCCTCGCGCTCCTTGTCACGCGGCTATCCGCAAAGGACGCCCGCGGCGGTCTGAACCACGGAGGCCACGGAAAAAGGCGGGAGATTCGAGAATCCTTTTCGCGTCTTTTCGCGTGTTCCGCGGTAAGAATCCCGCCGTTGACGTTCTTTGCGCCTTTGCGTGAGTTCTCCGCCGTTAGTCGCTATGGACGAGGTAGGCTTCGACCATGATGACGTTGCGCTCGCCGGAGACCTGCGCGACCTTTAGCATGTCCTCCATCGTCTTCACCTCTTCGACCTGCTCGGTGACGAACCAGCGGAGGAACTCCTGCGCGGCGTAGTCCTTGTCCGAAATGGCGATATCGACAAGGCGGTTGATGGCGGCCGTGATGTCGAGCTCCGCGTCGAACGACGTCTGAATCGCCTCCTCGGCGCTCTGGTATTCGGATTTCGTCGCCTTTATCGCGGGCACCACGACCTTGCCATCGACGTCGCCGAGGTAGTCGATGAACTTCAGCGCGTGCGCCCGCTCCTCTTCCGCCTGCTTGAAGAAAAAGCCCGAGAGCTTGCGCAGCGCCCGATCATCGAAATACGCCCCGATGTTGAGGTAGAGATTCGAGGACGTAAGCTCACGGCCAATCTGCTCGTTGAACGCGTCGTTCAGCGCGGCGCTGATCCGCATGGTCTCCTCCGTTCGCGATCCGCCAGCCGGACCGCGCGTTGTCGTTATGGTGACCAGTTTACTTCACCGCCGGCTGGATTCGTACCGGCGGACTATCAACGGCTGCCGGCGGGCGCCGGAGAACCGGTGCGAACTCTCTGTGACTTGCGCGATCGTATGACCAGCGTGCAGCCAAACCACAGACCGAAGAAGAACGCGATGGCCGCTCCGGCGCATGCGGCCGCCAGCCACTCCATCTGCATCGTCTTCACGACGACTACATAGAAGTCCGCCGAGATGCCCGTCGCGAGGAACGCCATCGCCGCGAGGAGCGTGTGACTGGTGAACCGGTGGAAGTGCTCCGTGTCCTCTCCCTCCTCCACGATTCGGTGGTACGCGGCCGGGGTCATGAGCAGCACCGTGCTCACGGCGACCAGCGCGAGCGCCGCAAAATGGACCATCTTTGCGCTGTGCGGCAGCTTGTCAAACCCTTCCATCAACATCGTCGTGAACTGGAACCCGAGCAGCGCCTGCGCGCCGGGAAGAACCACGCGCGTCTCGGTCAGTACCTGCTTGACACGTTCAGAGATCTTCTGCTGGTTGTCGGGTTCGCGGCTCATTGTTTCACTCTCCTTCGCAACCCTCGCGTGCGGATGGCCCCGACGCGCCAGCATCTCCAGTCCATACCAGAACCAGAGCGCGGTCGCCGCTCCAACAGCTCCGAGCCACACGCCCGGCGTTCGCCCGAATAGCTTCTCGCCGCCTGCGAAGAGTACGATCCCGAGGCCGGCCGCAAACGGAAAGAGGGCTGGCGCCGCCGCGCGCGTGATAAACGTATGAAACTCCTTCGTGTCCTCTCCGTGCGCGACAATTCGGTGGTACGCAGTCGGCCAGATGAGCAGACCAAGGGCCACGAGCATGAGCCCGAGCCCCACGAGCATGAGCTCCCGTGTCAAGGGCGGCAGCTTGTCGAAGTTCTTCTGGAAGACCGACGGAAACTGGAACCCAATGAGCACCTGCGCGCCGAGGACGAGAATTCGCGTCTCATCCAGCCCGTTCTGAATCTTCTGTTTCAGGTCGGCCATCGTCGTTACCCATCGGCGTCGTGCCGCACATTACATCGGTCGCCCGCCGAATCACGACGCACGAATCGGCCGCCTTGTTCCGCCCGTGGTTCGAGGCAGGCGGCCTGGAGATCGCGCGAGGGGAGGATCGCGGCCCGGATTCGGTGTAGTAGATGTCCATACCGCTCGGCGAGCCTCCGGAAACAATGCAGACGCGAACGATACCGCTCTTCCCGCTCCACGCCGTTCTCTTCCCGAGGACGCCGCTCTCGCTGCGCATATTCGAGGAGCGGTATCTGCGCATGATCGACCGGTGCCGCGATCAGGAGCGGCCATTCGGCATCGTTCTGATCCAGGGGGGCCAGGAAGTCGGTGAGGCGGCCACCCCGCACGACGTGGGGACACTTGCCCAGATTCGCACGGTTTCTCCACGCGGCGACCAGCTCTTCATCGAGGTCGAGGGAACGGAGCGATTCCGGCTTCTCGACTACGCGAAGGGTGTCGAGCCATATCTCATCGGCACGGCCGAGGGCGTGAAGGACACGCCGTACGACCCCGCCATCGTGATCCCGCTGGCGGTGGACGTGCGCCACCTCTTCCACGCCTATTTCGAGCGACTTGTGCGGATGGCCGGAAGAGCGGCCCCCCAGTACCAGCTCCCGAACGACGCCGAAGACCTCTCCTTTGTCATTGCCGCCGTTATGCAGCAGGCGTCGCTTATCGAGCGGCAGCGCCTGCTCGAGCTCACGGACACACGCAGCCGGCTGGAAACGGAAAGTGCGCTGCTCGCCGCGGAGATCGAGCGCCTGCGAGACGCGACGGGCGATATCTCGCCGGACATCGTGCCGCTTACCGCGGACGCCCTCCGGTCCTACACCAGCCGAAACTGAACCATTTTTCGATGTCCCATTCGCCGGGCCGGTCACGCATCACGAGTCACGCATCACGAGTCCTCATGGCACGGAAACCTACGCTCAGCCCCACGCGAATCGCCATCTATCTGGAGTGCGCGGTCAAGTATCGATACATCTACCACGATAAGATCGGTCGGTTCTACCTGCGCGCCCGTCCCGGCTACAGCTTCGGCAGCACCATGCACCAGGTTCTCCAGAGCTTCCACGAAGAGGTGCGAACGACGGGCGAGGCGCAGAGCGTGGAGCAGATGCAGCAGGAGGTCGAAACGCGGTGGATCTCGGCCGGCTACGAATCCGCCGAACAGGAAGACGAGTTCCGCACTGCCGGATCGGAAGTCATTGCCGCATACCACTCTGCCGTCACGGAGCGGCTGGAACAGGGCGTGGAGACGGTGTGGACGGAGAAGACGCTCTCGACGGATATGGGGCCGTTCCGGCTCTCGGGCCGCGTGGACCGCATCGACCGGCACGCGGACGGCAGCCTGGAGATCATCGATTACAAGAGCGGCCGTTGGGAAGTGACGCCGGAGGATGTCGCCGAGAGCCTGGCGATGACCATCTACCAGTACATCCTCCGCCGCAACCATCCCGACACACGAGTCTTCGCGACGATCTACGCGCTGCGGTCGGGGATTCATGCCAGCTCAGAGATGTCGGACGAGCAGGCGGAGCGATTCGGGGCCGACATTCTGGCGCTGGGCGAGGAGATTCTGGGCAGGGATTACGCCGCGCTGGAGCCGGTCCCGGTTCCCGCCTGCCCGACGTGCGAGTTCCTGCCGCGCTGCGAGGCGTTCTGGCGGCGGCAGAAGCGGATGGAGAGACTGGATTGAGATCGCAACAACATGGATTCACGCTCGCTGCGACGGCATTGCTCGTCGCGGTGGCGTTTATGGGTCCCGCACGGGCGCAGGACGTCGCGGGGTTCGATTTTACGAAGGCAACGGACGCGGCGCAGTGGCGGGCGCAGCATGATGTTTCGCGCTTGGTCCAGACGCCGGAGGGTCTCGAAATCACCATCTCTGACGCCGATCCCTATATCGTCGGCGGGCTGGCGGATCTGCCGGCCGGCAAGCCGCTGTGGATGCGGATGCGGCTCCGGTCCGAGCAGGGCGGCATGGGCCAGCTCTTCTACTACACGGACAACCTGCCCACGAGCGAGATGGCTTCCGTGCGGTTCCCCGTTCGCGCAGGCATCTGGGAGGACGTGAAGGCGCCGCTGCCACCGCTCGGCCCCGGAACGCGATTCCGAATCGACCCGCCCGGTTCCGGCGGCGTCTGCACCGTCCGTTCTCTCACTTTTCAGGAGCGGTCCATCACGCCCGCGCCGCAGTGGCCGGCACCGACGCAGCCCAAGCTCGCGCCGCCGCTCTACGGGCTATCGTCCGGCGACATGCAGCTCGTGCACGGGCCGGAGGTCGGCGGATTCAAGATTGACGTTGACGGCGTGACGATGGCGGTCGGCCATACGCACCCTCTGATCGGCTACCGGCTCGGCGACACGGTGAAGTGGCTCGACCTCGCAAAGGTGGCCGCCGTGGCGACCGACAAGCAGAACGCGCAGCTAATCGTCTCCACGGTTGCGCGGGACGAGGACGGCGGGCGGTGGGAGATCACGCAGACCTTTTCCGATACTCCCGTGCGGGGCGCGCTGGGCTATCGGGTTGAGGTGAAGGTCGATCAGGACCGCGACGTGCTCTACCTCCCGCTGCTGACGCTGCTACCGGGCGCGGGCTCGTTCGGCACGACGAAGGGTCAGGCGATTCTGCCGGGAGTCGAGTATCTGGACAGTGCGCCGAGGGAGGTCTCCAGCTCGGAGGCGGACATCACCGGACCGGGCGCGCGCCGCAAGGTCCCGGACACCGCGCGAATCACCGTGCCGCTCATGGCGATTCAGGCGCGCGACCGCTACGTAGGGCTCATCTGGCAGCCGCGGGAGAACGTATGCGCGATGTTCGATTCGCCGGATCGCACGTTCAACAGCGGCGGACATCTGATGGGCCTGCTCTTTCCAGGAAGCAACGGCCTGAATCGGGACGAGGGTAGCCTGATTCCCTATGACACGGCGCGAATTGAGGCCGGAAAGCCGCTCGAGGCGCGGGGCGTGCTGTTTGGCGGCAAAGGGAGCAGTATCGCTCCGGCGCTCCAGCTCTACACGCGGCACATCCCGCTCCCGCCGCAGCCGGAATCCGGTCTCCCGTTCCGCGGCTACGTCTCGCTCGCCGCGGCAGGCTGGCTCGACTCGAAGATCCGGGACGGCGCCCGATTCCGGCACGCGTGGCCCGGCAGCTTCCAGCCGCAGCCGGCAGCCGACGCCGCCGTCTGGATGGAGTGGCTGGCCGCGCAAACGGCTGTTCCGGGAGCGGATGCAACCCTCGCGCCGCGCCTGCGGGAGACCGCGCGCGCCGCGATGGCCCTCGTGGACCCGGCGGCTTACAACGTCGCCGGGGTTGGCCATGTCCGTTACCCGGTCGCGCCGCTCCTCCACGGTCACGTCGGCGAGAATGTGGAGACCGCCCGGCGGCAGGCGCGCGACCTGCTCAGCCGGTTCGAGGCGGACGGCTCCGTCCGCTTTCACCCCTCGCCCGGCGGGCTCGACTATGCAAAGACGCACTTCGCCCCGGACGCGAACGGCCTCACGGCGCAGGTCGTCTCCGCCCTCCTCCAGTCCGCAGCCGCCTGCGGCGATCCGGCGCTCATTACGGAAGGCATCAAGCGGCTGCACGGCCTGGACCACTACGTAAACACCGTGCCGCGGGGCGCGCAGACCTGGGAGGTGCCGCTCCACACGCCGGACGTTCTCGCCGCGGCCCACCTGGTACGCGCATACACGCTCGGCTATGAGCTGACCGGCGACCAGAGCCTTCTCGACCACGCGCGCTACTGGGCGTGGACGGGCGTCCCCTTCGTCTACCTCGTGAATCCTACGAATCAACCGGTGGGCCCGTATGCCACAATTGCCGTGCTCGGCGCGACACAGTGGGTCGCGCCAAACTGGATGGGCCTCCCCGTCCAGTGGTGCGGCCTCGTCTATGCCGACTCGCTCTACTGGCTCAGCCGCGTCGACTCCTTCGGGCCGTGGAAGAAGCTGGCGGACGGCATCGCCGCCAGCGGAGTGCAGCAGACCTGGCCGCTCGGCAAAGACCGCGACCGCGTGGGGCTGCTCCCGGATTCGTTCGCGCTCCGCCCCCAGATGCGCAACGACGCGGCCATCAACCCAGCCACACTTCTCGCCTCCGCCCAGCGGCTCTACAACCGCCCGCTGGCGTACGATTACCGGGTCTTCCGCGCGTTCAATGGACCCGGCGCGCCCCCCCTCATATTGCATGCGCCGGGCGAGATCGTCGAGGTGGGACAGAAGACGGGGAAAGTGGTGCTCAAGGTGAAAGGGTGGAGCAATCAGCCGTACCGCGTGCTGGCGGTTGGCCTGAAGAAGGGACCGGAGGTCACTGTCAACGGGATGCGAGCGGCGGTCGGTGCAATGGAATGGTCCGAATCGGGCGGGTGGCTGGCGGTGACGGTAACAGGGCAGCCGACGATCGAGCTGCTTCAGAGATAGGGGCGCCGGGTGAATCGAGCGTGGATGCGTGCGGAGAACCATGCATGTCGTCGGACCCCATGCATGTAAAATGTATGTCTCGCGGGCCCGCGGTACCATGAATGTAAAATCCGTGTATCGAGGGCTTTCAGCCAGACGTCCTGCCGGACGGAATGCACGGAGCAAGCGAGTGATTCGTCCGGGAGGACGATGGGCCGCAGGCCCACCAGCGAGGTCAATTCATTGCCTCGTTCCGCAGGCCCACCAGCGAGTGATTTGAATCACTCGACCTGCAACAGGCAAAACGAATTGAGGCTCTACCCGTGCCGAATCGCGAGGATTTCGTAGCGGGCCGTGCCGTCCGGGATGGGGACTTCGATGATCTCGCCGACCTTGTGACCCGTCAGCGCTTCCCCGACAGGTGAGTGGACGGATATCTTGTCGTTCTCGGGGTCCGCCTGGAGAGCGTCGACAACGTGGTATTCCCACTCGTCGTCCGTTTCGAGGTCGCGGACCATCACGATTGCGCCGAGGCCGATCTCGTCACTCGCGAGCACCTTGTCGGGGACGACCTTCGCCATCTCCAGCTTCTTCTCGAGGTCGGCGATCTTGCCGTTGAGGATTCCCTGGTCGCGCCGCGCCGCGTGATATTCGAAGTTTTCCGAGAGATCGCCGAATGCGCGGGCCTTCCGCAGAGCCTCGGCCATCTCCGCACGCTTGACGGTCTTCATGTGCTCGAGCTCCTGCTGGAGCTTCTGGAAGCTGCTCTCGGTCAGAATTATCTCACCCGACATCGTATCGTCTCTTCTCCCGGCTGGATGAAACCGCCAAACCGTTTCCAAAACACGGGCGGGGCAAAGATGATCTCTGCCCCGCCGCATCGTCGCAATTCTGAGCGCTACGATACCACAGCCGTCCGACAGGTGTCAACGACGATTCTGTCCCTCCCTCACTCTGCTTCGGCGGGATAGAGGCGCCGCAGGTAGGCGATCTCGCTCCGCGTGTAGCCCGCGCCCCGCAGGAAGTTGTCGGGCAGCCAGGCGACGTTTGCCCGGAGGGTCGATTCGTCCATGTTCGACGGCCCCGGATGATGGACGGTCGCGAGGCCGCGCGCATGGCGGAGGCTGGGGCAGTTCGCGAACACTGTCAGTGACATCGTTGCACCCGCGAGATTGGCTCCGGCCAGATTGGCGCCCGTCAGGTCGGCTTCCGTCAGGTTCGCCCCACGCAGATTCGCTCCGCTCAGGTCCGCGCCGGACAGGTTCGCGAGCGACAGGTTGGCAAAGGCCATTTGCGCGGACGCGAGGTTCACGTCCCGAAAATCGGCGTGAATCAGGTACTCACCCAAGAGGTTCGCGCGCTCCAGCGTCTCCGCCTGCACCTCCAGGAAGACTCGTCCGCTCTGCTTGTGTCGAATCTCGATCATGGGCTGTCTCTTTCCGCGAATGCATGCTCAACTGCACCGCCGTCGGCGAATTGGGTAACGCTCCCGTGAGCTCCACTCCGGTATTGTACGCACGGGCGCGGCGCAGAATTGCGATTCCGCGCTGGCGCCTTGCTCAGCCACTAGACGGGCGTCAGCCGTTGCGCCATAATAGCCGGAGCGCCCAATTCACTTCAGGACCCTTTATGGTTATCTCCGCCTATCTCGCCGAGCGCCGCGCCATGGTCGACGCCGCCCTCGACACCTGGCTTCCCAGTACAAGCGCGGAGCCTGCCCGGCTCCACGAGGCGATCCGCTATAGCATGCTCGCGCCGGGCAAGCGACTTCGCCCTATTCTCGTGCTGGCGGGTGCCGAGGCCGTTGGCGGACAGGCCGAAACCGTGCTGCGGACGGCGTGCGCGCTCGAGTGTATCCACGTCTTTTCGCTCATACACGACGACCTGCCGTGCATGGACAACGACGACTACCGCCGCGGCCGTCTCACGAGTCACAAAGTCTACGGCGAGGCGATGGCGATGCTTGCGGGCGACGCGCTGCTCACGCTCGCGTTCGAGCTGGTCGCTGATAACGGAGTTGAGGTTGCCCCAGACCGCGTGGTTGCCGCCCTGAAGCTCATCTCGAACGCGACCGGCACATGGGGGATGGTCGGCGGGCAGGTCGTCGACATCGAATCCGAGGGGAAGCAGATCGGCCTGGAGGCCCTCGAATACATCCACTCGCACAAGACGGGCGCTCTGCTGACCGCCTCGTCGCTCGCCGGCGCGCTCCTCTGCGGGGCAGACGAGCAGCAGCAGGAGCGGCTGCGCAGCTACGGCCGCTCCATCGGCCTCGCGTTCCAGATCGCCGATGACATCCTGGACATTGTGGGTGACGAGCAGAAGATCGGGAAGCCGGTGGGCAGCGACGAATCGAACGACAAGGCGACGTACCCGAAGCTCTTCGGGCTGGATGAATCGCGCAGGATGGCCCGCG
>Ga0068855_100001217_pt1 | contig 31946 bp, 24 predicted proteins | sample KBSCornC52_FD_66592 | JGI IMG/M metagenome (GOLD analysis project Ga0068855, IMG submission 66592) | Corn rhizosphere microbial communities from Kellogg Biological Station, Michigan, USA - KBS Corn C5-2 | ecosystem: Host-associated > Plants > Roots > Rhizosphere > Soil ...
AAACCAGTCGGCCGTACGGATAATGGTGCCCATATTGCCGGGGTCCTGAATGCCATCTAAAACTATCGAGAACTTTTGTTTGAGCTTTGCGTTATTAAGCAGCGGCCAGGCAGGTATTTTAACAAGGGCGATAAGTTCCTGCGGCGTTTTTAAACTGCTGATCTTTTGTATGTCATTAACCGAAATTTCACATAAGTTTATATTTCGGGATAATTTCAGCATTTTTGGATCGGACGAAGCCGTATGGTAGATGGTTTCGATGTGGTAAGGAGAATCAACAAATTCAATAACCGATTTATAACCTTCAACCAAAAACAAGCCGTTTTCAACGCGGTCCTTTTTGTGTTGCAGGGATTTTAATAAACTGATCTGAGATTTTGAAAGCATATATAAAACCTGTTGGTTATCATCTTACAATAATAAGTATTCTTCTGCTCTTTATAGGTTCGGGTTGCAGTTTAACCCGCCGTCTTAGCGCTAACCAGGCCCTGGTGCGTAAAATTACTATTAAGGGTGTTGATAAAGAGTTTGCATTGCCGGCAGCTAATTACGTTGATAAAGAGCAACAACCCAACAATTGGATCAATCTGCAACTTTATTATTTGTTCAGTAAAAACGGTAAAAACGATATCGGCGAGCCGCCCGCAATCTTGGATAGCAGCCTGGTTGATTTTTCGCGCTCCCAGATACAGCAGTTTCTTCAGAATAAAGGCTACTTAAAAGCCAAGGTTGATGACAGTATTAAAATAAAGAAAAAGCGGGCCGAACTGATATTTATTGCAACAGAAGGGCCTATGTTCAGGATCCGCAAAATCCAGGACAGCATAGCCGATAAAAATGTACGGAATTTATATAATGTAAACCGCCCAAGGTTTTCACACATTCAACCGGGCGGCCGTTTTGATACCGATAGCCTGGCTTATGACAGAGATGAGTTTTACCTGATCATGAAACGAAATGGCTATTTCGACTTTTACAGGCAATACATCAATTTTACCTATGATTCAACCTTCCGGAGCAGCGTCGTCGATCTCAAAATGACCATCGATAACCCAGCAGGGAAATCCGCGCATCCTATTTCCAGGATCAATAATACACTCATCACCATAGCTACCAGTGATGGCCGTACCGATGCTAAAGCCGATACGATACAGGTAGATTCGCAGTTCAGGTATGTGGATCATTCTCATAAGTTTCAATCGCGTGTTGTTACTGATTATGTGTTTCAGCGCAAAGGGCAGATTTATGATATCGATAAGCAAACCTTAACTACATCGAGGCTCTCGGAATTAAACATATTCCGTAACGTGCCCAACCCGACCTACACCAAGTTACCCGACAGTACCAACCGGCTCGACACCAAAATTGATATTGTTCCTTTAAAACAAATGTCGGACAGGGTTGAGGCCGAGTTCCTGTTTAACTCGGGGCAGTATGGTTACAACCTTGGCAACACTTTTACCGACAGGGATGTATTTAAAAATGCAGCCATTTTGCAGGTTAAACTTAACTGGAGCGTATTGTTTGATAATGGCAAAAGCGCAACCAATCCGAACGGTATCGAGAACCAGGACCTTACCGTAGGCGCCAATTTAATATATCCGCGTATTGTTACACCATTCCACTTGCCCATTTTAGGCAAATACGGCATACCGCACACCACTTTCTCAACCAACTACCAACTGTTTTACGAATTGGGGCTGGTACAGCGTACCAGTTTTATTAACTCGGTTACCTATGATTTTGCCGAGACAGCCAATAAAACGCACACGGTTACGCCTATTGATATCGAGTTTTCGCGGGGCGTTATTAACCCCCTGGCGCAGGCCGAACTGGCATCGAAAGGCCTTTATGCCTATAGCTACCTTATCGGCCGCACCGTGTACACCACGGCAAGCCAGTACACTTATCAATACAACGCCAACAGGTTAACCAGTTTTGGCGATTTTGTTTATTTCCGCGGAAGCGCCGATGTGGGTGGCAATACCCTGGCCATACTTGCCAATTTAATAAATACCCCAAGAGATCAGTACGGCAGCCGGACCATATTTGGCCACCCTTTTGCCCAATATGCGAAGTTGGAAACTGATTTTCGCGTTTACCACAGTTTTGGCGGCGCGCGCCAGTTAATATTCCGTATAAATCCGGGTGCGGGCATACCCTATGGCAATAGCCAGCAACTGAAATATAAGGACAGCACTTATACCGGCGGTTTAATTTTCGAGAAGAACTTTTACGCAGGCGGTGCTAATGATATGCGGGCCTGGTTGCCCCGGACGCTTGGCCCGGGCCAGTTTAACAGGGCAACCTTTTATGGGCCGCCTGGAAGTGCGACAGTACCTTCACAGGGTGATTATCTGCGTGCCCGTTTAAAATACCTGGATCAGTTTGGCGAGATCAGGATCATCTCCAACCTCGAATACCGGTATAAACTGGTGGATGATTTTTTTGGTTCGGTATTAAAAGGCGCCGTTTTTGCTGACGCCGGTAATATATGGCGTTTGCATGCACAGCCCGGCGCCCCAAATGTTGAGTTTCGTGCCAATAATATTTTGCCTGCTACTGCCATTGATTTTGGAACCGGTTTAAGGTTTGACTTAGCTTTCTTTGTATTCAGACTTGATGCAGCCTTTAAATTTAAGGATCCACAGTTTAATGGCTCCCAACAATGGGTGCTCATCAATCATTTTAATGAACTTTTCCACTCCGGGCCGTTTAAGGCCGCCTACCAGCTCAACAACAGCGGCGACACCTACAATTTTATGCAGCTTAATTTCGGGATAGGAATGCCATTTTAGGGTGAAAGGTAAAAGGCGAAAGGTAAAAGGTGAGGGCCAATAAAAACCTTTCAGCTTTTACCTTTCGCCTTTCACCTCCTTTTTTTAGGGCAAAATAAAAGCCCCCTTACTCTCGCAGTTCGGGGGCTTTAACCTAAACCTTATCACAAAAGGCAAGTAGTAGAACCTGCCATATGAAGCAACAAATATATTACGTTTTTTGACATTTTAAAATTTTTGTGTATGAATGACGCATTGAGTTATCAACGTACGCGATACAACTGCCAAATTGAGCAACAGGCCATGTTTTTAAGTTGAAAAAAAGCCGGCTAAGTCTTTCTCACCACAAAGCATGTGTTCAAACAAGGTTTTTGATTTGTTATTGTTGCGGCATTTTGAGGTGCGACGGATTTCTTTGGCGTAAATGTATATCGCTGAAATTATTTAATAAAATCATCCGCAGGCTTATCAAGCTTGTAGGTAAAACCATCAACCATCATGGAGCGGCCGCTGCAAAAAGCCATCCTTTGCGATCCATCGGCATAAATAATAATTACGGTATAATTTGAGTGGAAATAGAGTAACTTTTGTGTGCATTTGTTTAAGCCATTCACAATAACACCTATTTTTTGCGGGGTAGCTACATCAAATTTCCGGAGGAGTGTGTTCTTTTTTGTGATTTCAATCGTCATGGATTTTATACCCCGGCTGTCAAACAGTTTAGTTTTGGATTTGCATGCCATTAATAAACATACGAGGCCCAGGACACATAACATTTTATTCATAAGGGGCAATTATAGCTAACGATTTCCCCTAAAGCAAATGTTTCAGTCCATCAATAATGCTTTCGAAAAACGTGGGAATGGTGAGCCCGTTATGATAGTTGAAATAAACAAAAATGCAGAAGATAATAATGGCGATGATGATAAACTTTTTAAACATATACGCCAGCAAAAAAAGCGCGCATGGTATAGCCAGCAAAAGCACCCAGCTGATATGCCAGGGGCTAAGCTTATCGTCGGTGCGGTACACATAGTAAAGTATGGAATGTGTGCCGCTGTCGTTTTGATGCCGGGCATAAAAAAATGTTGAACGGACGATTCTGTGGGGGTACACCGCTACTCCCCGTACAAAGTGCATAGTATCCTGAAGACCATTGACAGTAAAATTAAACATGCCGTTTATGTTTTCCAGGGTGTTGTTCAACGAATCGGTAGCTACAATCACTACTTCATCTTTGGCGTAAGCGTTTTCCTTAACTACAAAATGGTCAATGGCGATGGTATCGGCAAATGCAAACGACGCCGACGCAGCAATGAGGCAAAAAATCAGGAGCAGCTTTTTCATTTTTCCGGGTAAATGGGTGTTTAAATTTAAGGTTTTTAATCAGTGGTTCAGCAAATAAATATTATAATTAAGGAAAGCGGCAAAGCTTACCCACAAAAAATAGGGGAGTAACAGCCAGCCCGCAATTTTACTGAATTTGCCAAACCAGCGCACATTTAAAACGATGGTCATCCACAGCAAAATAATAACCAGTAAGGCACCCAGTATGGAGTGGAAGCCAAAAAATACGATAGACCAGGCAAAATTGAGCGCCAATTGTATCACATAAACAGCACGGGTAGTAGCATAATTTGTAGAGTTATCCCGGCGCTGCCAAACCAACCAGGCCGCAATAGCTATCAGGATGTAAATACTCGTCCAAACCGGCGCAAATAGCCATGGTGGCGGGTTAAATGATGGTTTTACAAGCGTACTGTACCAACCGGCAATTTGCGGCCTGGTAACCAACGATGCTACAAACCCGATAGACAGTGTTATAAGCAAACTAACCACTAATGGTACAACCTGGAATTTCTTTGAGGATGCTATTGTGTTCATTGTTTTATGGTTAACATTTAATTGCTGATAACTGTTTTGATATGCAATGGCTGACAGGCAAAAATAGAAGATTCGGCCAATTCCTCTTACCAGGGTCGTAAAACGAGCCGGCAATTTTTATGATACAAAGAAAATTGAGTGGATGGTTAAAAATTATTTTGCTGAAATAAAGCATCTTATGAGATAATAACTATAAAGTCTATGTATTTAGTAGTATTTATCTATCTTTGTAACACAAATCGTTCTTTATATCGCTTGTCAACAAATCTCTGCTTCGTCTTCGGCGAAAAAAAGATTACCTGTGATTAGTCGTTTGATGAGTGATCGAATAGTTTTTTCTAAAGTCGCGTGACCGAGCGGATAGGTGGGAGTCTGCAAAACCCCTTACGGCAGTTCGATTCTGCCCGCGACGTCAGAGTGTTTAGGTTGAGAGCCCGGAGCTGGCGGTCCGAAATTCAAAAGAGAATCAGGAACGCGGTTCCGGCTTTCTTTTTTACAAATACGAAAGTCCGTTTAACTGCGGTTCCTGGTAATAAAAGGGTTCGAAACCATCTTCGGCCAGCGTGCAGCTTACCTCCATCGATGTAAAAGTAACATTGCCAAATATATTGGCGATGGCGGTATCAGCCGCATCGTATCCCGAGGCTATCTTTATCAATCCATTAAGCGGCACCAGTTTGGTGGCATCAAACAATACCCAGTCGGTGCCAATATAAGCCTCAAAACAGGCATGAAAATCAGCAGGTTTTAAATTGTAGGCGTACCCGGTAAAATACCTGGCCGGTATGGTTAGGGCCCGGCAGAGCGCTATCCCAAGGTGGGCAAAATCGCGGCACACACCCGACTGCTCGGTAACGGTATCAAAGGCTGATGTTTGCGAATTGGTTGAACCACTCAGGTATTGCACATTTTTGTGGATCCAGTTGGTAAGGGTGGTTACTTTTTCAAAAGGATTAATGATATGGCCAAAAAGATTATTGGCCAGCCGGTATAGTTTATCGCTCTGGCAATACCTGCTTGGGTACAGGTAAGGCAGTATGCTTTGGTCCATTTTGCCTACCGGGATTTCCTCTATCTGGCTAAAATCTTTTATTTCGCAAAAGTTATCAATGGTAGCCTTATAAGTAACTTTTATGGAAGTACCTTCCTCCATCTCAAAACGCATCAACCTGTTTGCACCTTCCCGCAATATCAGCTCTTCAACCTTGATATAAGGATCAATGGTAAACTCTTCACTAACAACAAATTGGTGCTGCGTCCGCAATGCATGGATATTCAGTATGATAGTTCCCGGAGAGCGCGCCGTATATTCCATTTGAGTGAAGACGTTGAATTTCATTGTTTTTTTGTTTTAAAGTTGGAAGGTTGGAATGTTATTGAAAAATGTTTGAAGGTTGTAAAGTTGCCAATCGATTTTGTAACCTTTCAACTTTCCAACCTTACAACCTTCCAACAACTAGTCCAGTTTATCAAAAGCGGCATCCATCCAGTCTTCTGATATATGGTCCAGCGCGGCTTTTAGTTCTTCGGCCCATTGGGTCGAGATATATTCAAGGTCTCTTTTTTCGTATCGTTTTTCTATCATATGGAAACTGCCCTTTCGGTACAATACCACATCAATCGGGAAATCCACGTTGTTGGAGCTTACCCTTGTTGAATCAAATGATAAAAACCCCGTTTTAAGCGAAAGCTTTAAACTGGAATTTTCATCCAAAGTGCGGTTCAGGATGGGTTTACCATAGCCCGAATTCCCAATGATCACATACGGCGCCCCCTGGCCAAGCTCAACCCAGTTCCCCTCGGGGTATAACAGGAAAAGCTTATGTTCGTCGTCATCCTTTAACTGACCACCGATGATGGTATTTAAATCGAATTTAAAACCCGCTTTTTCAAGCGATTCCCTGTCCTCCTTTGCAACGCGTTTAATTTGCTCGCCAAACGCATTTACAGCCTTATACAGCTTATTAAATTCCTTGGTTTCCAGCAATTCGGTAAAGTAAACTATGGCCTTGTCGCGTACCGACCGTAACCCGCTGGTCATGATAAAAAGCGAAAAACCGTCTTTTTGTTCTATCGTAATTTTCTTTTTTACGGTGGTATCAGTACCTGAGGTAATACGGGTATCGGCAATCGCCAGTAAGCCTTCTTTAACTTTTATTCCTAAACAATAAGTCATTCTTTGTATGAGTGGTTAGACCCGATAGTTATCGGGTGAGTTTCGAACGGCTAAGTTAACTTAATCAACTTATTCCAGCCTCATCAACTTTTAACTTCTATATAACATAAGTTATTTTTTTCGAAACTGCGGTTGCAGCTTCTTTCGGACTTTCCGACTTTACTGACTTTCGGACTAAGCTATAAATGATTAACCGCTGTGCCTATTACTTCTTTTATATAAATATTCCAGGTGGCAAAAACGCCGCCGTCCGGAACAAAGTCCGATAATGAGGTGCCGCCCTTGCCGGCCAGGTAAGCGCAGGGGTAGGGTATTACGTCAACATTTATCTTTTTAAATATACCAACCGAGCGCCGCATATGAAACGCCGAGGTAACCAATATATAAGGCGGTTGCAGGTGGTTTTGCGCAAGTATTGGCTTGGTAAAAGCTGCGTTTTCCAGTGTATTGCGGCTACGGTTTTCAATTAAAATGCAGCTGTCCGGTACATTAAATTCTTTTAGTTGTTTTTTTACCCAGTCGGCTTCTTCAAAATCATCGGGATGCAGACTGCCGTTGCCGCCTGAAATAAGGATATGCGATACCTTGCCGGTGGTAAGCAGCTTTAGCCCCTGTATAAAGCGGTCGGCATTACCATTAAAATAGGCTACGCCTTCGCCGCCTGAAGCAAATCCACCCAAAACAATGGCGCAGCTATATGGCTTGGGGCTTTTTAAAGGTACAGGTTTAACATCCCAGTGTTCGGCAAATTGGTCAAGCAAAAAAGTGTTTGAAAATATCAGCAGCACTGCGAGGGTGGTAATCACCAGCTTTCGCCTTAAAGGCTGTTTTTTGGTGATGAGTGCAACCGCAAGCAAAGCCAATACCCAGGTGAGCGGGTAAATAAAAAATTCAAGGATCTTTGAAAAGAAAAAAAACATAGGGTTATTTTATTTAGGGGTAAAAATACTTTTTACTTTGATAAATCGGCATTTATTATAGTTAATTAGGGGTTAGAGATTGGAGATTAGTTAATCAGAGATTAATTGAATAGCTGGTTTTGCCTCACCTTTCAAAGGAAAGGGTTTCAAAAAGAGCGAAGCTAAGCCCCTCTCCCCTGGAGTTTAAGTTTACCCACAAAAATAACGGGTGTTCAAATTGCGCCTTTAGGCGCAAAATATCGGTAGGAAAACAACAAGCAAAGATTAGCGTGCCGTAGGTACGCAATCAATTATGCGATATTTTGCGGGGACAAAAAAGGCTATTCCGTACCTACGGCACGGTCATGACTGACTATTTTGTTTTCTACCGATATTTCACCCCGATGGGGTGGCTTTTCAAGTGCAAAAGCCACTCTTGATTAGCATTTTCACAAAAGTTTAAAATAAATCGATGTTTTTCGATGAAAATACATTGATAAAATAATGCATTTATTTAAAGGCATTTTGTGGGTAAACTTAAACCCCTAGAGAGGGATTGGGGTGAGGCCACCCGGGAAAAAGCGAACTAAACGGCATTCATTCACCATTTAAAGTAAATACGGCTTTCAATCGTCTTCTTTAGTAAACAGGAGTATAAATTAAAGAATGATTGAACGATCCAAAAAAATAGTAGATGCCGTTAGCGATTATGGCAAAGGACTTTTTAACTTTATAAGGAGAAAAGTTACTACCGAAGCTGATGCGGAAGATATTTTGCAGGATGTTTGGTTCCAATTAAGTAATATTGACGATACTGACGAAGTTGAACAATTGCGCGGATGGCTGTTTAAGGTTGCCCGGAATAAAATAATAGATAAGGGCCGCAAAAAAACCGAAGCGCTGATTGATGATATTGTTGGCGACGGCGGGGAAGATGACGAAGATGATTTTAACTTTGCAGATATTTTGCTGCCGGATGATGATGACCCGGAATCGGTTTACCTGAAGGAGCTATTTTGGGACGAACTTTTTGCGGCGCTGGACGAATTGCCGGAAAACCAGCGGCAGGTCTTTATCTGGAACGAACTGGAAGACAAAACGCTGCAGGAAATAGCCGATGAAACCGGTGAAAAGTTAAAGACCATTATATCGCGCAAGGGATACGCTGTAAAGCATTTGCGCAGCCGGCTTAAGGATTTGTACGACGATTTTTTAGATTACTGATATCAACAAATGATGAATATTGCTACCAAAACGCAAGACGAAAATGAAGCGTAAACTATTATACGGGCTTTTCTTTATAGCAATGTTCCTGTTATTGAGCGGGGTGGTTATGTTTTTGTGGAACGCGCTTTTACCACAAGTTATCCATGTAACAGCCATTAATTATTGGCAGGCCCTGGGCTTAATGGTGTTGTGCCGCATATTATTCGGCGGTTTTAGCCCTGGTAAATGGGGTGGAAGACAGCGCGGCGAGCGTCCGGATGACCTGCTAAAAGATAAACTGATGACCATGGACGAGCCCGACCGAACCTCGTTTAAAGAAGAATGGCGGAAGCGTTGCGAGGAGCGGAAGAAATAATCGCACTTACCCTTATTCTCGCATCCCACAAAAAAATCTAATTTTTGTTTAAAGTAATTTTCAAACCCATCCGTCCTCAATTACAGCGGGGCATTGCAGCCCGGCTTTAAAAAAGGATAAAAAATGTTTGAAAATTATAACTCAGCACGTGGCGCACAAGGTTGCGGCCCTGCACATGGAAAACACGGCAGATGGAGAGGTGAGCACTTTCGCCGGCCAAAATACAGCCTGCCCATTAACATTGCCGATAACGAAACCAATTTCGAGGTTTATGTTTATGCACTTGGCTACGCCAAGGAAAATATCAAAATAGCTGTACAGGACGATATTTTATATATCAGCGGCACCCGCGCGGTAGATGAGGAGAACCTGCCGAATTTCAGCAAGCAGGAATACCCGATTAAATCGTTTGAAAGGATGCTTAACTTAAACGGCCAGGTTGATATTGCCGCCATAACCGCTAAACAGGAAGACGGCGTATTAATAATAACGCTGCCCAAAAATGCAGATGCTCAAAAACCTTCGCAGGAAATCCCGGTGAACTAATCCGGGTAAAATAACAAAGCGAGGCTGTATCATAAATATAAGGATAATACAAAATTATGTTTCGGCATAAAAGCTATGTGTTCCTCTGTGCCTTCTTTGTGGCCTCTGTGTTAAAAAATTAACCACGGAGGCCACGGAGACAAGAACACAAAGGTCACAGAGTCAAATATTATAGGGAACCTTTTAATAAAATCGAATTTTGATACAGCCTCGTTTGTTAATTTAAACTACAAAATCAGGAATATGACAAATTGCTGACCAATATACTTTTTTGGTCAGATGGTAAATTTTACAATTTTATGAGGTTGTATTCATTTGGAATATTTATTTTCGTATGTATATTAAATATTAAGTATTACTGCATTTGTCTTTAATTTTCATATTACCCTAATGAGAAAAAAGATCTTGTTTATAGTAGGTTCCATGAACCAAACCTGGCAAATGCACGCAATATCCAAGCAACTGCCCGAATATGATTGCTGGTTCAGCCAGTTTTTTACAGATTTAAAATGGGCCAATTTCCTTATTAAACATACATCAGTATTTAAAGGCACCATATTTTCGGGCCAGTTTAAGGCCAATTCCGAAAAGTATTTAATAGCCAACGGCTTACAACTCGACTACCAGGCAAAAAAAAATGAGTACGATCTGATTGTCTATTGCTCCGATCTGCATGTTCCCAAAAGGATGCGCTCAACCAAAATGATTTGGGTGCAGGAGGGCATGACAGATAAATATAACTTACTGAGCAAAATTGTAAAAGCGCTTGGGCTGCCTCCTGGATTTAGTGGCGGCACGTCGTTAAATGGCACGTCAAATATCTGCGATGTATACTGTGCAGCTTCTGAGGGTTACAAACGGCAATTTACGCGATTAGGTACCGATGAAAGCAGGATTATAGTTACCGGGATGCCAAATTACGATAATGTTGCCCAGTTTTTGGAAAACGATTTCCCCTACAAGGACTATGTGATGGTTGCCACAACCGACATGCGCGAGACCTACAGATGGGAAAACCGACCTAAATTCATCAAAAAAGCAGTGGAAATTGCTGCCGGCCGTAAATTGTTATTTAAGCTTCACCCAAACGAGAATTTTGCCCGGGCAGAAGCGGAAATCAAGAAATATGCCCCTGCAGGCACATTAATTTATCGGACAGGTAATACCAACCATATGATAGCCAATTGTGCCGAGCTGATTACGCAGTACTCAACAGTAGTATACGTAGGCCTGGCTTTAGGCAAAAAAGTACACTCGTATTTTGATGTGGAGGAACTTAAACGGCTTGCCCCCATACAAAATGGTGGCGTATCGGCAGCTAATATTGCAAAAATATGCAGGGGCTTTTTACAGCCCCATGCAAGCGAAGAAACGTTTACTATTAACTATTTCTACGAGTTGAAAGAACAGGGTTGACCCTATTCGTTAAAGCCGGAATCCCTCAATTTTATAAAGTCATCCAGCGTTTGTAATTTGACGCCCTTATTCTTCATTTTTTTAATGAATTCGGCATTTACACCATGATCGCGTAGTTCCTGGGCCTGGTCGAGGGTTAAATCTTTAAAACCCAAGGCAGCAATGCTCTTGATGAATTCTGGGTTGACACCATGATCCCGCAGCTCTTCGGCTTTATCAAGTGTGATGTTTTTATAGCCCATTTGTTGCATGCTGTTGATAAACTCAACACTTACGCCGTGATCCCTTAAATTCTCGATCCTATCCAGCGACATATCCTTGTAACCCAAATTACGGATACTGTTAATATATTCGGGGTTTACACCATGATCCCGCAGGTCGGTAGCCTTGTCGAGCGTAATATTGCCATACCCCATTTTTTGAATGCTGGTGATAAATTGGGCAGTTACACCATGGTCGCGGAGTTCCAATGCCTTTTCCAGCGGAATTTTCTGTTTATAACCTAACTCTGCGAAACTGTTTACAAAATGGGCATTTACGCCATGTTCCCTCAACTCAACAATTTTATCAAGTGAAGGATGGCCCCAGTCTTCGGTTTTAAACAAGCTGAAATAATCTGTAAAAACTTTGCGTGTTAAATTTTGCTCGGCCAAATCGCGGAGCTGACTGTTCGAAATAGTCGGGTAACCATTTTCTTTCAAAAACTCGAAGTAGCCCTTGTTAATATCGGTAAAAAACACCGACATCATCATTTCCTCGTCCAGCTTAGTAAAGCCTTTTTGCTGCAGATAAGCTTTAAATTCAGCATTCTGCTGGAAACTGTAAGTGCCGTGCCCAAAGTGGTTTACAAAAACGCCTTTGAAGGTCATTTTGCCCGATTCCCGGTTTAAAGTAAACTCGCCTACTTTGTCCGTCGGCAGGGAGCCAAATTCAGCCAACGGGAAATTGCGGCCATTGTTCCAGTCTTTTCCAAAAAACTGGATGTTTACCTGATCATCCTTAATCACGGCGTCCCACTCGCCGGGGTTGTGCCCGTTTCGGCTATAGCTGTAGTTCCCATCGTCGTCGTCACTTGTGGATTTCGCCTTTTTTTGTGAAAACGATTTATCTGATAACGCTGTCAATAACAGTAGGATAGATAAAGCGGTAAAAAATATTTTTTTCATGATATGATTATTAAATGCTGTGCCTTGTTTGTGACTTTTAACACAGAGAAAGCACGGATACACAGAGATTTGTTTTTTGTTAAATATTAATTGCTAAAACCCAGTTATTTTAAAGATGAAAAGTGAACTAACATTATTCTAACTTATTCCAACTCACTCCAACTTATTCCAACTCATTCTAACTCACTCCAACTTACTCCAACTCAATCAACTCAACTCAATTAAAAGCGCTCTTCAACTCAATATATTTCCTCAAGTTGGTCGATTTAAAGCCTTTTTCCTGCATCGATGCCACGTACTCGGGTGTTACGCCGGTTGATTTTAGTGCAGGCAATTCATTCAACGGGATATCGGTAAAGCCCAGTTTTTTAAAGCCATTGATATAATCTGCAGTAATGTTTAATGATTTCAGGGAGATGAGGTTATGTGCGGCAACGTCCTTATAGCCCATGTCTTCAAATTGTTTTACAAAATCGGGGGTGATGTTCATCGATTTAAAGGCTACCAGGTCATGCGCCGGGATGTTTTTATAACCAACTTCATCGAAGCTTTTAATGTAGGCAGCATCAATTTTCATTGATTTAAAAGCTACCAGGTCATGGGCCGCCATGTTTTTATAACCTGCATCGGCAAAACCTCTAATATAATCGCCATTAATATTCATCGATTTAAAAGCTACAATGTCATGTGGCTGCATGTTTTTGTAACCGGCCGCATCCATGCTTTTTATGTAATCGCCGTCAATTTTCATGGATTTAAAAGCGATAAGGTCATGTATCCGCATATCTTTATAGCCAAAATCGGCAAAGCCTTTGATGTATTCGGGGGTTATTTTCATCGCTTTCATGGCGATTAAATCATGAGCCGGAATATCGTCATAGCCCACCGCTTTGAACGAATTGATATATGCCTCATCAATTTTCATGGCCGACATGGCAATGAGGTTATGTGCAGCGATATCTTTATACTTCGTCTTCAATATCATTTCAACATAGCTCTTTTTCAAATCGACGATGAAAAAGTTAAATGAATCACGCTCTCTTACATTGGTAATGGTTGTGCTTTTTACATAATCATTGAAGGCTTTATCTGGTGTGAATTTGTAGTGACCGAAGCCTGTGTCGCCATCAAATGAGCCGGTGAAAACCATTGTGCCGGCTTCTCTTTTTAGAGAAAACTCGCCTTTTTGGCCTTTTGGCAGGTTAGGGAATTCGCTTAGATTAAATTCTTTATTGTTTTCCCAGCTATGGTCCTCATCGTCGCCCGCCCTGAATTCAATTTCAATCTTATCACCTTTAATAGTCGCAAACCAACTGCCCTCGTTCATATCAGCGCCGATGATGTCAACGTCAACATTAACGTTGGGGTTAACATCAACGTTAATTTCCGGGGTAACCACCGGAGGGATAATAACAGGGTTTACAACGGGATTAACAGTCACTACCGGGTTAACCACCGGATTTACCTGCGGGTTTACGGCGACTACAGGGTTGACCACCGGCGTTACGGTTGGACTAACTGTTACAACAGGGCTAACCACAGGATTAACAGTTACAACGGGCGTAGTAACCACTACCTGGGCATTTGCCACCTGGGCCAGCAAAAGGCTGCCCAATGCAGGGAGCAGGAAAATATATTTCCAGCTGCTCCGTATTTTTTTTGAGTTATTCATAATGGATATCTTTTGGTTTGTTTGTTTAATGGTTTATTTTTTTATCGATTTATCAGGGCATAGCACAGCCACCCGTAACCGAAATTCGATTTTTCGCATTTTTTAAGATGGGCTTAACCTAATCTCTAATTAACTAATCTCTAATCAACTAATTAAAAGCGTTCTTTAACCTGATGTACTTCTCCACATCATCGCTGTTAAAGCCTTTGCCCCGCATTTCGGTGATGTAAGCGGGCGTTACACCGGTGGCTTTTAAGGATGATAATTCATTTACCGAGATGTCTTTAAAACCCAGGTCCCGGAATCCTTTGACATAATCAGGCGTTATACCCAAAGCTTTCAACGAACTAAGCTGATTAACGGGGATGTTTTTGTATCCTATAGCCTCAAAGCTTTTGATGTATTCTTCGGTAATCCCCAGCGATTTTAACGAGCTCAGGTTATTAACCGACAGGTTCTTATATCCTAAAGCCTCAAACCCGTGTATATATTCGGGGGTAATACCCAATGATTTTAAGGTAGCAAGGTTATTAATGGACAAGTCTTTATAGCCAATGGCCTCAAAACTTTTGATATATTCTTCGGTAATACCCAGCGATTTTAATTCGCTCAGATTATTGACCGATAGGGTTTTAAAACCCATCGCCTGGTATTGCCTCACATATTCGGGTGTTATACCCAACGATTTTAAGGTTGAAAGCTGGTTGATACTTAAGTTTTTGTATCCAATGGCTTCAAAGCTTTTTATATAATCGGATGTAATTCCAAGCGATTTTATACTTGCCAGGTTATTAACGCTTAAATCTTTATAACCCCTGGCCTGGTAGCCTTTTACAAATTCGGGAGTTATGCCCAGCGATTTTAAAGTGCTTAAGTTGTTTATGGAAAGGTTGGTGTAACCTATCGCCTTAAAACTATTGATATAGGCCGGCGTAATGCCGAGCGCCTTCATTTCGGTAAGCTGGCGATAGGGGATGTTTTTATAACCGGCGGCAGCAAAGGACCGCACATAATTCGAGTCGATATTCATGGCCTTGTAGCTCGATAGTTCGTTGGCGCTTGGCAGGTTATCTTCTCCCGCATCGGTACCCTTCAATTTAGCTTTTTTAAGGCTGTTGATATAAGCCCCGGTAATATGCTGCGCTTTAAAGCTGATCAGTTCGTTAAAAGTAAGGTCTTTGTAGCCCGCTTTGCGGATCTCGTCAACATATTCGCTGGTTATCCCCAGCGCCTTGCCCGATACCAGCTCATTGGTGCTAAGCTCGTTATAACCATTTCCTTTCCACATTTTGATGTAGGCGGCATCCACCTTAAGCGCGGCCATCGATATCAGGTCGCTTTTCGAGATGTTTTTATAGCCATTCTGTTGCAACATGGCCAGGTAATCTTTGGTAACGTTCATTACAAAAAATGCAAATGAGTCACCGTCTTCAATTTCGCTGATCCCGTGTTGGGCCAGGTAATCGTTAAAGCTTTTATCAGGCGTAAATTTATAATGCCCATAGCCCTCGTTACCTTCAAATTTACCGTTAAACAAAATGCTGCCGGCTTCGCGCTTCAGCGTAAAATCTCCCTTTTTATCTCGTGGAAGAGATGGAAATTCGCTCATCATAAAAGTGGAGCTGCTCGACCAGTTGTGATCGTCGTCATCACTTTTAAATTCTATTTTTATTTTTTCGCCTTTAATAGTGGCAAACCATGCGCCTTCCGTTTGATCATTGCTGAAATGGAATTTAAAGTCGGGTTTAACATTGGGGCTAACTTTAACAAAGGCTTTGTCGGCCGGTTTGCTATAGGCAGCCGGGCTGTTAAGTGCACAGGCCAGTGCGCCAAAGAGCGGCACCAGGAAGAAATATTTCCACATGATATGTATGTTCGATTTCTTTGAGTTCATCATGAGTATTCTTTTTTTCAATAACGATTGATTATAGTTTGTGGTAATCCCTAACGACAGATGAGGGGCGGATACCTTGAGCAGGCTTAGTTGGTAGCTTGATCTTTCGATTTCTTTATGGCCCAAAACGGCATCGTCAGTTAAAAATTCCAGGTTGTTTTCCACTTCTTTGCGGTAAAGCCAGGCGAAAGGGTTAAACCACTGCAATACCAAAACCAGTTCGGCTATAATGATATCAAGGCTGTGCCTTTGTTCAATGTGTACCTTTTCGTGCAGTAATATCTGGCTGTAGGTGTCCCAGTCGTACTTTTCGGGGTTAATAAATATGTTGTTACCAAATGAGCAGGGGGCTTTATCGCCGGTAAGTTCAACAATCCGGAAGCGGCCATCCCTGATATAAGGCCTGGTATATGCATGGAACAACAATACAACCAATTGTAATAACAGGTTTAAGCCAAAGGCTGCAACACCTATCCAGTATAGATAAAACATCCATTTTAAGGCAGTTTGCCAGGTGGGCAATTGCTGTGTTATGGTTTGTGTATTTGTGGTAGCGGTTGATGCAGGAGCAGCTTTTGCAGGAGCAGGCGCTGCTGCTTTAACAGGCTTTGCAGTGGTAACGTTTGTTGGAGCAACAATTACCGGGTTAACTTTTACAACCGGCTGAATACTTTGACCCTGGCCCTCTGGGACATCAGCAACCGGTTCCGGAGCTGGTGACTGGGTTGGGTTAACTTCCGGCGTTTTGGTACCTTCCCGTAACGACCATTGCTGCGGTACCGATATTAAAGGCAGTATAAACGAAAAGGCCAGGCAAAACACCAAAACCATGCGGTTTAAGCGATAAAAGGTTTCCTTTTGTAGCAATACCTTGTAAAATAAAAGACAAACCGTAATGAGGAGCGCTACATGTAAAATATAGGGTATCATTTCTTCTGCGATTTAATGAGGTTTACAATTTCATTTAATTCATCTTCGGATATCTTTTGCTCTTTGGCAAAAAACATCAGCATATTGGGGTACGAGTTATCAAAATACTGGTTAACAATATCGCTCATGGCGTGCTGCTGGTAAAGCGTTTTTGATATGACTGGATAATAGCGAAAAACGTTACCAATAGTTTCATGTTCCAGGAAACCTTTATCTTCCAAAATCTTTACCATGGTGGCAATAGTGTTATAGTGCGGCTTTGGATCAGGCATTTCATTAATGATCTCTTTTATAAAAGCATGGCCCAGTTGCCATACGGCCTGCATTATTTGTTCTTCGCGTTTCGCCAGTTTTTGCATATCAGTATAATTTTTATCAAAGGTGAAACTAATTTATTAGGATTGCAACTAATTGATTAGTATTTATCCTAATTAGTTAGTGCTTTCAAACTAAATAATTGATTTACAGCGAGAAAAAATTTAACAGAGTTGTTATTTTTAATTGCAGGGCACGAAGCAGCGTCGTCGTTTTTAAGTCAATCCCGTCTCACCCGGGCGAAAAAGCTTAAATAAATTACTACATAAATTACCTTTTGAGGAAAGGTTGCAGCTGGCGAACACCGGTTCAAAAACCGGTACGTTTAAGCCTTATTGGGAATTACTTTTGTTGGCGATATTATTTCACCGTAATAATTATCCGCCGGTAGCTTGTTAACGATGGCGAACCATTGTCTGTTGCCTCAAGAATAACATGTATGGTTTGTCCCGGGACTGCATCTTTGGGCATCAGCACTTTTGCCTGCGGGATGTTGTCATTTTTGATATTGATGACGCCGGCGTAAGTACCGACGCGGAATTGCCACCATTTCACGGTAACCTTATCTTTATCAGGGTCCGAAACAGCCCCGTTCAGTCTTATTGTTTCTCCCGGGGATGCTAAAATGTTCAATGGCCCCTCTATCGCCACAACAGGCGCATGGTTGGCGCCGGCGTAATTCGGCGTTACCGACCATTTAAGGCGGGCGGCAAAATCCCGCTGGGCCGCCGGAAAGAAATCAGGGTAGGTATTAGCATTTTTACTTTGTTTTTCGCTCATGGAACTGATTGCCGAAACCATTGCCTGTTGTGAGGTATCGCCTGCCGGCATGGCAAAAGGAGTTGGTTGCTTTTCGGTCAGCACGCGGCCGCCCCATCCGCCGTATGCGCCTGCTTCGTAGGCGCGCAGGCCGTTCCCAAGCATGTTCATATAGGTGAAATCATCGCCTTCGCCCAACCACGATCCTTTTTCCTGAACCGGCATCCAAACCAGGTAACCCATTTTTCGCAGTTGTTCGTTCGTGTATCCTGTCAAACCAAAATAATCCATGCGGTCGCCTTTAACCATTTGTTTGCCATCGCCCCAAACCCGGTACAGGGCGCCCAGCGGCCCCCGATCCGATACGTTCTGCTTTGTCCATGAGGAAGTTAAATAAACCGAATCCGCCGGTTTTGCATGTAACTGAGCCCCGTAACTATAATTTGGCCCCCCGCTGAATTCCCGGTATTCGATATCGGGCCAGTTGGGTTTAATATATTTGGCATATGTATCATCCTGGTCGCCCGAGGGTAGCAATACTACTTTCCTGGATATCTTCTTTTTTATCGCTTCCCATTGCGTGGTATTTTCATAATCATCCTGGATGGATTTAAGCGCCCGGGCAATGGTACTTTGGCCACCCCATGCGGTGATAAATAACTTTCCGGGCTTATCGTCCAGCATCAACGACCGGATCAGATCCGACCCCGGCGAATTTTTAGAAATGTCGCCATCAAACTCAATGTTCCCAAACCTGATCTTCGACTTCAGCAAAGCAGGCAGGGGATAATCAGGGTTATGCACTTTCAGGTTTGGATAAACCTTTTCATAAGCTTCAACTGCATCATCAATAAAACGTTCGTTTAAAGCCCATCGCCACGATGTGCAGGGGCAGGTATCCAAGCCAAAACGTGCATACTCGCGCCCCGGAACGTACCAGCGGGTGCCTTTACCATCGCCTTTCCAATGGAATCCGCTGCTTGCATACACGAGCCCCTCAATATTTAAGTCGCAGCTATTCAGCAAAAAACGTATTAGCGAATTATTATCGTCGAGTTCCGGATCGGCAGTAACCACAATGCGCGGCCGTGCTTCTTTAACCCGCGATTGCGCGTTCAGCACATTTACCGAAAGGCATATCATCGCCATAAAAATTATAAAAATACCGGCACTTGCCTTTAAATATGGTGTATTTGATCTCATCGATACGTTGTTGCTGATTAATTGGATTGGCAGGTGAAAGATACAAATTAATAGAAATAATAGTAGTGATGTTTAGGACGGAGAAATCGTTTTTTTTCTAACCCTCTTTGCGCGCAGCGAAGAGAGGGTGGTCGAGCGAAGCAAAGACCGGTACGAGGGACTCCTACGGAGGTGAGTTAGCTATGCGCCATGCATTGGCGCTAATGTCCGCCGGGTTGACTCACCCTGCCATCGCTATGCTCGGCATCCCTCTCTTCGCTGCGCGTAAAGAGGGAAAAATAATCTTTCGAATACTCCAGGTTTCAAAACCCGTCGTTATCCCGCAATTGCGGTCCCAATTCAGAACAGGTAATATCAGCCAAAAAACCGTCCGCCACCGCACACCCACCATAACAAATCCGAACGCATTAGGAGTTTGTATTTTGATGTAATTTATTGATAATAAGTTGCTTGCAAAAATGGCATAATATTAGCTATTCCCGCTTTATTAAAACCCGGCATCATGATAAAAAACTATTTACTCATCGCATTGAGAAACCTGTCGAAAAACAAAGCGTTCTCGTTTATCAACATCTTTGGGCTTGCCGTCGGTATGGCAGCAGGCTTGCTGATCATCCAGTATGTAAGTTTTGAGTGGAGTTTTGATAAATTCCACGCTAAAAAAGATAGGGTGTATCGCGTAACACAGGACAGGTACGAGCATGGTAAACTGGCTACCCAATGGGCCGGCGGAGCGTTTGCCGAAGGAAATGCCTTTAAAAATAATTTCCCGGACGTTGAAGATTTTGTAAAAGTTGTTGGCTCGGGACCTATACTGGCTATTAATGGCGATACCAGGATCACCCTCCAAAAAACATATTTTGCCGGGGCCTCATTTTTTAACCTTTTTAGCTACCCACTAATAAGCGGAGACCCTAAAACGGCGCTGCGCGATGTTAATTCGGCTGTTATTACGGAGACCGTTGCTCAAAAGCTTTTTGGTGCAACTAATGTAGTAGGCAAAACCTTTAAATATGATTTGAACCTGTTAAAGGTTACCGGGGTGATGAAGGACTACCCGGAAAATACACATTTCCGTAGCGATGTGCTGATATCATACGCCACATTCCTGAAGTTTGTTGGCCCCAAAAACGATATCGACAACGCCTGGCTTAATGATGGCTGCCTTACCTACCTGCTGCTCAGGCCCGGAGTTGATCCCAAAGCTTTGGAAGCTAAATTTAAGCCTTACGTTGATGGGGTTTACAAAAAAATAAACTGGTCAAACGCCAGCGCCGTATATCACTTGCTGCCGCTGGAAAAAATTCATCTTTCGCCCAACCTGATGGTAGAGACCGAACCTCACGGCGATGGTACATCGGTGTCCCTGCTTGCAGCAATTGCCATATTTGTTATCATTATAGCCTGGATAAACTATATTAACCTGGCTACGGCACGCGGCATTGGCCGGGCTAAAGAAGTTGGTGTGCGCAAAACGCTTGGCTCTGCAAAAAGCCAGTTGGTTACCCAGTTTATGCTCGAAGCCATGGTGCTCAACGGCCTGGCTGTTGTTTTGGCTATTATGATGATCATTGTATTCCTGCCCATATTTTCGGCTATATCAGGTCAGAATATTACGCTTGGCTTGTTATTTACCCCCGTTTTCTGGATTGCAGTTATCAGTTTGTTCGTTGTGGGATCGTTTTTCTCGGGTTTTTATCCGGCAATTGTTTTGTCGGCGTTTAAACCCATCGAAGTCATGAAAGGCAAATTGTCGGCTACAACAGGCGGCGTGTTATTACGCCAGGGTATGGTATGTTTCCAGTTTGCTGCTTCCATTGGTCTGCTCATTTTTTCGCTCACGGTTTACCGGCAGGTTAGTTATATGGAAAAGCAAAGCCTGGGCATCAATATCAATCAAACGCTGGTTATCAAGCAGCCTTTGGCACATGTGGATTCCTTTTATCGCAGTATGAGTTCGTTTAAAAACGAAAGTCTGCGCGATCCGGCGATAAAAAGTGTAACGGTATCAACCAATATCCCCGGGGATCCGGTGGGCTGGAATGCCGGTGGTATTAAACTAAAAGGTACCGATCAATCGCAAGGAAAGCAATATCGTATTATAGGCGGGGATTACGACTTTTTGAAGGCGTACGATGCAAAATTGATCGCCGGGCGCACGTTCTCCAAGGATTTTGCTACCGACCCGCATGCCGTTGTGTTTAACGAAAAAGCCACCGAGCAGATGGGTTTTGATAAGCCGGAACAGGCCATCGGTAAACAGATTGACTTTTGGGGCGAGGTTTATACAATCGTCGGCGTGGTTCAAAATTATCACCAGCAATCGCTGCGCGATGCTTACGACGCCATTATTTTCCGCTGCATACCTGATGTGCGGGGGAATGTATCGGTAAAAATAAATACCGCAGATATTCAAAAAACCATCGCTACGTTAAAAGATAATTGGAAGGCCTTTTTTCCGGGAGATCAGTTCGACTACTTTTTCCTCGACCAGCATTTTAATGAACAATACCACGCGGATAAACAGTTTGGGCAGGTGTTTGCGGCGTTTACAGGTATTGGTATCCTGGTGGCCTGTTTGGGTTTGTTCGGTTTAGTATCTTACACCATTGTACAGCGCACTAAAGAGATAGGCATCCGCAAGGTGCTGGGTGCATCTGTCAACGGCATTTTACAGTTATTGTATAAGGATTTTGCCATACTTTTGGTAATTGCCTTTTTTGCGGCCATACCTGTTGCCTGGTATTTCATGAACAGGTGGCTGCAGCACTACGCGTTCCGGATTGATATTGTTTGGAGCCTTTTTGCCATCCCGTTTTTCATTGTATTGCTGGTGGCATTTGCAACGGTGTCCTGGTTAAGCATGAAAGCCGCCATGATGAACCCGGTGAAGAGTTTGAAGACGGAGTAGGGGGGAATAAGTCCGAAAGTCGGGAAGTCCGGAAGTCCGAAAGAAGCTGTAAGGATTAGTCCGGAAGTTGGCTGCTTACATCCTTCAATCCTTCAATCATGCAAATCAAGGTTCAGACAAACTCAATAATTCAATAACCCAATAATTCAAAACTAGCAATATCTCATCCATGTTAAAAAACTATATAAAAACCGCCTGGCGTAACTTGTTAAAAAACAAGTTTTACTCCCTCATTAATATTGCCGGTTTAACCGCTGGTTTGGCTATTGGCATCCTGATTTTATTGTGGGTGCAGGACGAATTTAATTTTGATAGCTTCCATAAAAACACGCCCAATATTTACCGGGTTGAGCTTTGGGGTGGAACCGGCGCCAGCCGGCAAATATGGCAGCAGCCGGTAGCGCCCATGGGCGTTTTAGCAAAACAACAATTGCCCGAAGTGCTCGACGAGGTGCGTATCTGTAATAATTTCTTTTATTCGATGTATAAATACCGGGATAAAGTTTTTGGTGATGAAAACGTAACCTTTGCCGATCCGTCTTTCTTTTCGGTATTTGATTTCCCATTGATTAAAGGGAATCCTGCAAAACCATTTACAGCTGATAATTCAGTGGTGATAACCAAAAAAACGGCCGAAAAATACTTCGGTGATCAGAATCCATTGGGTAAGGTTATTACTGCGGATGATAAAGTGCAGTTTACAGTGAGCGGTGTGATAAACGATTTCCCGGAAAACTCAAGTTTAAAATTTGATATGATCATGCCGATGAGTTTTCATATTAAAACAATGCTCTCGGAACGGAAAATAGATCTCACCAACGATTTCAACTATTACAACTATGAAACCTATTTGCTGCTGAAGCCCGGTACATCAACCCAAAGTATTACCAAAAAATTAACCAAAATTCATGTTGGCAAAAGTCCCGCAGATACCGATGCGGAATATTTATTGCTGCCATTATCGAAAATGCATTTATACAATGCCGATTTAACCGATAAAGGAATAGCAACTGTGCGGATATTTATCGGCATTGCGCTGCTGATATTGATTATCGCATGCATCAATTACGTTAACCTGTCAACTGCACGGTCCATGCTGCGCTCAAAAGAAATAAGTATGCGCAAAATAGTAGGCGCTGCAAAATCTCATTTGTTTATGCAGTTTATTGTTGAGACTGCCCTGCTGTTTTTGCTGGCTACTGCACTGGCTATCGGATTGATATTTGTTTTGATGCCGGTATTTAATGAGATATCAGCCAAGCAACTGACGTTTAATCTCGGCGATTATCATGTTTGGCTCGTTATATTGGCAACCATTGCAGGCACCCTGGCATTATCCAGTATTTACCCGGCGCTATTGCTTTCGTCGTTTGAGCCATTAAAGGCGTTAAAAGGCAAAATATCGGCCGGTATAGGCGATGTGCTTTTCCGCAAAATACTGGTGGTAACACAATTTGCATTTTCCATTATACTTATTGTGGGCACCATCGTAATTACCAGCCAGCTTAATTATATCCGGGCGAAGGATTTGGGTTATGATAAAACAAACATTTTCGGTTTCTGGATGCGCGATATGGGTAAACATTACGATGCGGTACGGGCCGAACTATTAAAGCAACCGGGGGTTATTGATGTAACGCGCTCAAATACCAATATTGTACATATTGGGGGCATTTCCGGCGATAATGATTGGGATGGCAAAGCGCCTAACCAAACTTTTATTGTTCACCCGATGGCTATCGACAAAAATTTTATTCCATTTTTCAAAATGAAAATGGTGCAGGGAGCAGCTTTTACGGGCGCTGTTGCCGATACCACCCACCTGATTTTAAACGAAGCGGCCATCAAGGAAATCGGCATGAAAAACCCGATAGGCAAACGCTTCAGGCAGTGGAAAATAAAGGGAACCATCATAGGTGTAGTAAAGGATTTTCATTTTGCATCGATGAAGGAAAAAATAGCGCCGGCTGTGTTTTACTACTATCCCAACGATTTTGGCAGCATCTATGTAAAAACAACCGGCAGCGATGCCGCAAAAGCGATTGCGGCTGCTAAAGCGCAATTTACCCAATACAATGGCGAATATCCGTTCAGTTATAATTTTTTGGATGAGATATTTAACAGATTATACAAGGGCGAACAAACCGAGGGCAAATTATTTAATTACTTTGCTGCCATAGCTATTTTTATATCCTGCCTGGGGTTATTAGGTCTTGCGGCGTTTACCGCGCAGGTACGTACCCGCGAAATTGGTGTCCGCAAAGTATTAGGCGCCAGCGTAAGCGGCATCGTCGGGTTACTGGCGCGTGACTTCATCAAACTGGTATTTATTGCTATCATTATAGCTGTCCCGGTTTCGTGGTATGCCATGAATGGCTGGCTGCAGGGCTACGCCTACCGGGTTAACATCGGCTTGTGGGTTTTTGTACTGGCTGGCGCGTTAGCGGTAATTATTGCCTTTATTACCATCAGTTTTCAATCCATCAAAGCAGCGTTAACTAACCCGGTTACAAGTTTGAGGTCGGAATGAGTTGGTCATTAGTCATTAAGTCATTAGTCATTGAACGCGGGCTAACAATGACTAATGACTTAATGACCCAATGACTATTTTTTCTTCCCCTCAATATTTGGTAAAAGCCCGGTTACTATACCTATCAGGGGCAAAAAGGCGCAAACTTCAAAAACATAGTTGATATTGGTACTGTCGGCCAGCTTGCCTAATAGTGCCGAGCCGAGACCGCCCATGCCAAAGGCTAAACCAAAAAACATGCCCGATATCATACCCAGTTTGCCGGGCACCAGCTCATGCGCATACACCACGATGGCCGAGAATGCCGAGGACAGAATAATGCCGATGATAACGGATAGCGCTATGGTCCAGAAAAAATCGACATAGGGCAGCAGCAGCGTAAACGGCGCTACACCAAGGATGGAAAACCAGATGACATATTTGCGGCCAAATTTGTCGCCGGCAAAGCCACCGATGAGCGTTCCTGCGGCGATGGCTGCCAGGAAAATAAATAAATAATATTGCGATTGCTGGATAGACAAATGGAATTTACCGATCAGGAAGAAGGTAAAATAATTGGTCATGCAGGCCAGGTAAAAAAACTTTGAAAAGATGAGCACCAGCAAAACAAACAGCGACAATATTATTTTATTGCGGGATAGATTGTTAGACACCGCTTTTGGCGCGGGCCTTTTTGCCAGGTTGTTTAAGTGCGCCTGGTACCATTGGCCTACTTTGCCCAGTATGATAATGCCCAGTAACGCGGCGATGCAAAACCAGATGATATTTTGCTGTCCATAAGGAGCGACTATAATAGCCACCAACAGCGGGCCGATGGCGCTGCCGGCGTTGCCGCCCAATTGAAAAACCGATTGGGCCACGCCCTTTTTACCACCGGAGGCAATGTGTGCCAGTCGCGATGATTCGGGGTGAAAGATCGAGGATCCTATACCCATGATGGCTACAGCAAATAGTATATGTTCGAAACTTGCCGCCCGCGACAATAAAAACACGCCGCCCAGCGTGAGCGCCATGCCGACAGGTAACGAATAGGGCCGGGGCTTACGGTCGGTAAAAAACCCAACCACCGGTTGTAATAACGATGCCGTTAACTGGAAAGTTAACGTAATAAGGCCTATTTGCGAATAGCTTAGCTGCAGGTTCTTTTTTAACAACGGGTAAACCGAAGTGATTGTGGACTGCAGCATATCATTAAGAAAATGGCCGACGCTGATGGCTAGTAAAACAGTAAAAACGGTTTTTTGCACTACTTGTGCCGGGCTTTCTGCGGTGGTTGTTTCCATTTGTATAAAATTGTGAAAAGCGTATATAGGGGACCGCTTTGGATTGAATAGTGCAAAATTGCAATTTAAAAGATGGCTGCAAAATACAATCTGGCATCGTTGCATTAAAATGATATTATTACGGGCTTTAACAGATAATTTTGTTTTAACATTAGTTTGATGTGTGCACAATATGATAAAAAACATAAAATGGCAGCAAAGTCTGAAATATTGACATTAGATGATATAAAAATCCTGGTCGACACCTTTTATGATCATATAAAAGTTGATGCCATGCTCGGTCCCATTTTTAACGAACGTATCGATGGCAGATGGCCCATACATTTGGAAAAGATGTACCGTTTTTGGCAGACTGTTTTACTGGAAGAGCATACTTATTTTGGGAGTCCGTTCCCGCCGCACAGGCGACTGCCGGTAGAAGCCGAACATTTTGCGCGATGGATGGCCCTTTTCACAAAAACCGTGAATGAATTGTTTGTTGGCGAAAAAGCAAAAGAAGCCATTTGGCGGGCAGGTAAAATGGCCGAAATGTTTGAAGCGAAGATCGCCTGGTCAAAACAACATCCTTTCAGCATATTATAATTTCGTTATCTTTTGTCATATATCGTGTTTAAACTGCACAAATGACCCTGGCGCTTTTGGTATTGCGGCACATCCTGCGCTAACATTGCAGTTTGTCTAGTCCTGAAATAGGTTTACATTTGCTTATTCCGAAACACGAAACAATTGATTATCAGTTATTTGTGTCGATGTTGCAAAAAGCGGTCATTTCTGTATGTGTTGATTATCAGCTACTTGTGCAATTGCTCTCATTTTTGAAAATACGAAACGCCTGATAATGAGCGTGTTTCACAGTGTTCCACGGTGTTCCGCGTAAAAAAATGGAACGCTGGAACATTAATAGTCGGTAAGGCATGACTTTTTTTTAAGTGATTTACAGGGATTGTAGTCTGGACTTTTTCATTTGTAACATAATGATTACTTTCGCCTCTTATAAATAAAACTTGCGGTCAACAAAAGATTCGGTATTGATTTAATAATAGCCAGCCGGTTTTGCAAACGGTAATAAATGAAGTTATTTTTAAGAACCTGCTTACTTATTATTGGATTATTGTTTGCCGCTAACCTTTACGCGCAGCAAAACACGCCTGTACCTATCCGCACCATCCCGGTAAAAAATAAAAGAGGAGATTCACTGGTTTACAAACGCGATTCGGTCATCAGCAATGCCAAAGGGGTGGAGCAAAAGGATCTGCCGGATGTGCTCGACGAGCTTTTTAACGTAAAGCCCGAGAAAAAGCCGGATACCATCACCTCAAAACCATCTATCTCTATCGTGCCGGCGTTGGGTTACACCCTTGTATCGCGCCTGGCCTTTGTTTTATCGGGTAACGCAGCTTTCCGGACGGGGCCAAATTCAAGGATATCAACCGTGGTGGCGAGTACCGCGTTTACCGAAAATAAACAGTTTACTTTGCCGGTATCGAGCAGTATATGGAGCAGGGACAACAAATATAATTTCGTAGGGGCTTATCGTTTTTATAAATATCCGCAAAGCACCTTCGGTTTGGGCAGCAGTTCCAATTTTTTGAACGAAGACCCGATGGATTATGACTATTTCCAGTTTTACGAAACTGCTCTACGCCACATCACTGGTAACCTGTATCTCGGCGCAGGCTATATCATGGACAACCGCTGGAATATTTCGGACAAAGGCAACCTGGACGGAACAATTTCGGATTATTCCAGGTATGGCAAGCAAAGCCACTCTATATCTTCGGGCTTTACATTAAATGTATTGCTTGATACACGCGATAATGCCATAAATGCTTCAAAAGGGGGCTATTTTTCGGTACAGTTCCGCGATAACTACGAGTTTTTGGGAAGTACCAGGGATTGGAGCTCGATTATTATTGACGCTCGCAAATATTATAAATTCCCGGAAGGCTCGGATAATGTGCTGGCATTTTGGAGTTACGACTGGCTCATTCTGCATGGCCGGCCCGCCTACCTGGAATTACCAAGCACCGAATGGGATGCATTTTGCGCTACAGGCCGCGGCTATATACAGGGCAGGTTCAGGGGCGCGCAAATGGTTTATGCCGAAGCCGAATACAGGTACCGGATTACGGCCAACGGCTTGCTTGGCGGCGTGTTTTTTGTTAACGCCGAATCTTTTTCCGCAGCCCCCGGAACTAAAATGCAAACCATACAGCCCGGTTTTGGTCCGGGTATCCGCATCAAGATCAATACCATCTCAAAAACCAACATCACTGTCGACTATGGCTTTGGCCGCCAGGGATCAAGGGGACTGTTTATTGACGTGGGAGAGCTTTTCTAAGGGGCATTTTAACTTTCAGAGCAAATTATACTTTTTCCTATTCATTTAAAAAGGCATTTGGCATGGCGCCGTCGATGGTGTAAAGAGAGACTTTGCGTTGCTTCCAGCTTTCTCAAATTAATAATCTCCTTAATTCATCCGAATAATTATATTTGCAGCCTAATGCTCCCGTAGTTCAACGGATAGAATTATGGTTTCCGGTACCATCGATATGAGTTCGAATCTCGTCGGGAGCACAAAGCGGGACAATGCCAAATTTGAGGCTGTTGTCCCGTTTTTTATTTTATCGTTATGAAGCAGGTCACTTGAAAAACTTACTTCTCCTGTACACGGCCGGTGTCTGCCCCGTTTTTGATTTGAATATCCGGTTAAAAGCCGCCTCCGACCTGTAACCAACGTTTTCTGCAATTTGAGCTATATTATTGTTATCCGTTATTAATAGTTTTTGCGCTTGCCTGATACGCCAGTTAGTCAGGTAATTCAACGGTGTTTCATGCACTAATTTCTTAAACTGATTAAAGAAAACCGAACGTGACATACCAATTTCCAGCGCAAGCGATTCCAGTGTCCAATTGTTTTGGGGCGAGTCCTGCATTAGTTTTAGCGCTTTGCTGATCCTTGGGTCGTTTAATGCGGACAGAAAACCACTATCGGGTGCAGCCTGGTCTAAATATGCCCTGATGATATTGATAAACATAATTTCCGACAAACATTTCAACATTACTTTGCTTCCCGGCCCTTCGTTATTGAGTTCCTCCAGCATTAGTTGAGTAACCTGCTTTAGTAACAACTGGTTTTTAGTGACATATTGCCTGATGTGAATAATTGAGGGCAGATCCTTTAAAAAAGGATGCAAGGTTTGGTAATCAAATTCAAAATGACCAGCTATCAAAACAGTTACATCGCCGCCGCCCTTAAAAACTTCGATCCCAGCCCGTCTGGCCTTAACAAATTCGGGCGACGGCATGCGTAAACTTGTTGATTTATCACCAATCCAGTGGGCGCTTCCGTGGGGGACAAACACCAGGTCGCCTTCTTCCATTTCTATCACACGCCCGTCAGGCGAACCAACCGTACAGTTGCCGCTTACCAAACGCCAGAATTGCGAGTTTTCGTCCTGGACAATATCCAGTCCCCATGGGGCCGAAAGGGGAAATTTGCTGTAAACTACGCTCCTCAAACTGGTAGCCTCCAATATGGTACTTAAAGCGTCCATGTTATAAAATTGATACGATTAAACAAATATACAATACTTTTTAACACTTATAGTGTTAAAAAACAGGATAGCTTTGTGTATTAAATAATCAAAAAATGACGACTCAGGAATTAGCCAATCGCTACTACGATCTTTTTAAACAAAGACAGGTGGCAGAAATTTATCAGGACCTTTACAGCGCCGAAATTATTTGTACCGAACCAGAGCATGCTTTGGCGATGGGTGTGCCTACCATAACAAAGGGTATTGAAGCAGTTTTAGCAAAGTCAAAAGCCAGGCAGGAAATTATAGCCGAAGTGCACAGCTTTTTTTGTAGCGAACCGCTGGTTGGAGGCAACTATTTTAGCGTGGCCATGGGCAGGGACATGACTTTAAAAAATGGCCAGCGGTTACAAGTGGCAGAAATTGCCGTTTTTGGTGTAAAGGACGATAAGATCATATCCGAAACCTTTTTTTATTAGTAGCAAGGAGCACCAACGGACAACAGCAAGCTACCTCCGGGTAGCTTTTTCTGTTTAAATTTCCAGATATTTCAGCGATATTACCGCCGGATATCTGAAATCGGTATGGCGGTTCGGCACCCTTGTTAAAAAAAATAAATTTGATATGAAAAAATTAGCCCTGGTTGCAGCCTTGGTGCTTGTTACATTATTTTCTTTCGGCCAGCCAGCGCCGAAACCTTACGGTGCACTTCCTGCTAAACGGCAATTAAGCTGGCAGGAAACAGGCATGTATTGCATCATCCACTTCAGCGTAGCTACTTATACCGATAAAGAGTGGGGCTATGGCGATGAAAATCCCGATATATTCAACCCAAAAGAATTTAATGCCGAACAGATTTTAGGCGCGGCTAAAGCCGGTGGTTTTAGAGGTGTAGTGATAGTTGCCAAACACCACGATGGTTTTTGCCTCTGGCCAACAAAAACTACGCAGCACAACATCAGCGCCAGCACCTGGAAAAATGGTAAAGGTGATGTATTGAAAGAATACATGCTGGCCAGCCAAAAGTTAGGCATGAAAATGGGCGTTTATTGTTCACCCTGGGACAGGAATAATCCATTTTATGGCAGCCCCAAATATGTGACCGACGTTTACCGCAGGCAATTGCAGGAGCTGTACAGCAACTACGGGCCGCTGTTTATGTCGTGGCATGATGGGGCCAATGGTGGCGACGGCTACTACGGTGGCGCGCGGGAGGTGCGCAAGATAGACCGTTCTACTTACTACGGATGGGACACCACCTGGGCCATCACCCGCAAAATGCAGCCAGGTGCATCCATATTTGGGGATGTTGGTCCTGATGTTCGCTGGGTAGGTAACGAGGAGGGCCATGCCGGCGAAACCTATTGGGCCACTTATACGCCCGAAGCGCCCGAGCCCGGAAAAACACCGGCAAATGGTTTTGTAAAAGATTACGAAGGCACAGAGGGTACCCGTAATGGCAAATACTGGATGCCGGCCGAATGCGATGTTCCCTTAAGACCGGGCTGGTTTTATCATCAATCGCAGGATGGGCAGTCGAAGTCGGCATATACTTTGCTCGATCTTTATTACAAGAGTGTGGGCCGCGGGGCTTGCCTGGATTTGGGACTGTCACCCAATAAAACCGGGCGGCTTAGCGATGAGGATGTAAATATTTTAAAGCAGTTTGGCAGCATACTTAAACAAACATTTGCCATAAACCTGGCCAAGAATGCCACATTTAAGGCCAGCAATGTCCGTGGGAACAATGCAACAAAATATGGCCCGGCTAATTTGACAGATAACGACCGTTACTCGTACTGGGCCACAAATGATGCGGTTACCACGCCCGAACTGTTGATTAGCCTGCCCGCTGCTAAAACCTTCAATGTAATCCGCCTGCGCGAAAACATTAAACTTGGTCAGCGGATAGAAGGAGCGGCGGTTGATGCCTGGATCGGCGGGGCCTGGAAAGAGATAGCAACCGTACCCAGTATAGGCGCCAACAGGCTCATACGTTTGCCGCAAAACATAAGCACTTCCAAATTAAGGCTGCGCATTACTAAATCGCCGGTTTGCATCGCCCTGAGCGATTTTGGACTTTTTAAAGAACCGACACATTTAACAAACCCCGTAATAAGCAGGAACAAGGAAGGCCAGGTATCCATACATTCCGAGGCGCCGGTTGGCAGTATCCATTACACAACAGATGGTTCTGCGCCATCCTACAGTTCGCCGGTTTATGCTTCGCCATTTTTACTGGCGGATGGCGGAACGATAAAGGCCATCAGCTTTGAAAATAACAAAACCCATAGCGACGCAACCACACAAAAATTTGGACTGAGCAAGAAAAACTGGACCGTATTTAATACTTCATCACAGGGTAGCGACAACCATCCGCAGGATGCTATTGACGATAACGCCGCCAGCTATTGGAGCACATTGAAAACTGATACTGCAAAAGCTGCCTTTCCGCAGGAGATAA
>Ga0068855_100001218_pt1 | contig 31931 bp, 25 predicted proteins | sample KBSCornC52_FD_66592 | JGI IMG/M metagenome (GOLD analysis project Ga0068855, IMG submission 66592) | Corn rhizosphere microbial communities from Kellogg Biological Station, Michigan, USA - KBS Corn C5-2 | ecosystem: Host-associated > Plants > Roots > Rhizosphere > Soil ...
CAGCACCGCGGCGGCGGAGGAAGGCTTGTCACGCACCTACATGAAGGTGCTGGAGCGCTTCGATCAGTTCACCTGGCAAGCGGTCGGGGTCTACCCGTGGCTGCGCGTGGTGGCGCTGCGCGTGGCGTTGGATTTGTTGCGAGCCCGCAAGCGCGAGGTGCTGTTCGAGCCGGAAGACGTGGAACGAGAGCTCGACCACGCCGAGCGCGAAGCTCGTGAGGCGGAAGCGCTCGAACGCCACGATTTGAGCTACGCCAAAGAACGCGTGCGGCGCCTGCTCGAGCGCATCCATCCCCGTTACGCCGACGCCATTCGCATGCGCGTGCTCGAAGAGCGCTCGCGAGACGAAGCGGCCGCCGCTTTGGGCGTCAGCGTGGCGACCTTCGACGTGGTACTCCATCGGGCGATGGCCGCGCTGCGGAAAGCTCTTTCGGAAGCAGGGAGCGAGTCATGAAAAAGGCCGGCGCCGAGCCCGAATCGGAGCTCCCGGAGCTGAGTCCGGCCGAAGAAGAGCGCCTGGCGCTTGCCTTACGCCACGCATTTGCGCCAAGCGACCTCGATTCCGAGCGACACGAGCGCATCCTTCGCGCCGTGCTCGAAGATCCGTTTGCACCGGCCTCCGCCGCCGAGCTCGTCGAGAGCGAGCGACTGCGCCGCGCGTTCGAGGGTGAAGACGCAGGCGAGCACGCCGATCTGGCGTTAGCCCGCGCGCTCGCCCTCGCTCATTCACCGGTCAATGTCAGGGCACAGGCGTTGCAGCAAGCGACTCGAAGCGCGGAGCGCCCGCGCAGCGCGCGCGTGCTGTACCTGCGGATTGCGAGCGTTACGGCGGGTTTTGCGGCGGCAGCGGCGCTGCTGCTGGCGGTCGGTCAAAGGCCCGCTCGCGCGCCGGCACCGGATCTGCAGGCGCTTACTCTGGCGCAATCGCGCTCGACCGCGGTGCTTTTTCCGAGCGCCGCCGCGGCAGGCGCGCCGTCGACGCGCATCGATCGCATTGCCAGCGTGCGCGAGCGTGAATTGCGCGAGAACCGCTACGCGCTCTGGGGCGTGCGATGAAGTGGGTGTTCGCCGTACTTTTCGTGCTTTCGCTCGGCGCGTGCAAGCGCCAGACGAGCGACGCGGAGCGCTGCCCGGCGGTCGATGCCGGAACCCCGGTGGATGCGACGTTACTCGCTTTTTTGAGCCGCGCGCGGGCCGCCCACCACATCGCCGACGAGCGCGAGGCCGCAGCTGATCTGAGCGCAGCCATCGCACCCCTCGCCGCACTCACGCAAGGGCCCGTACCGGGCGGCGGCCAATCTCCCGCGCCGGAGGTGCGCGAGGTGTTGGCCGACACTCGCGCGCGGCTCGCCGACCTGCGCAGTCGCCAAGGGGCGTTCGCGCTGGCGCTCGCCGACGTGCGCGCCGGGCTCGAGAGCGCAACCTCGCCCAATTACTTTCGCGGCCATCTGCTCGAGACCGAAGGGCTGGTCGAAGAACGCCAGGCCAAGGCGCTGGACCTGACGGATCCCGCTGCCGCCGCCGCCGCGCGCACCCGCGCCATCAGCTTGCTCGAACAGGCGATGGCCATGCAGGCTTCGGTGATCGAAGAGGGCACGCCGGGCGCGCCGAGCCCAAGCGGCGCCCCTTCCTCTGCGGCGCCGCGCTGACACGCCGCGTCATTCTGGCGGATTGCGGAAAAACCCTGGGCGCAGCTACACTTGCAAGAACGTCTGAAGGGGCAAAAAACGGTTGGCCCAGAACCCCCATAGCCGGCTTCCACGCCTGGTCGACGGCATTGACCTTCGAGCGCTGCCCATTGGGCCGGCGGAGGCGTTCGTGCTCTCGCGCGTGGACGGGCTCGCGAGCGAGTTCGAAATTGCCGAGTCGGCTGGGTTGGCTTTGGCGACCGTCGAGGCCACGCTGAGCGAGCTCGAACGACTCGGCGCGATCACGTTCCAGACGCGTGCGGTGGCCGGCGTGAGCCGCTCTCCTCGACCCGCGGCCCGAACCTCGGGGCCATTCCGATTGGGCCCGATCATCGAGTCAGCCGGCGCGAATGAACCGCAGCATCCGGCGGCCGCGCTGTACGATCCGAAAGAACTCGACGAACCTGTCGACATCGAGCTCGAACGCAAGCGCACGATCCTGGAAGCGTTCTATCGGCTGGACACGGCTACGCACTATCAGCTTTTGAACGTCGATCCGAGCGCAGACAAGCGCGCAATCAAGAACGCTTACTACGAGATCGTCAACGTCTTTCATCCGGATCGCTACTTCGGCAAAAGGCTCGGCTCGTTCAAGCTCAAGCTCGAACGAGTGTTCGCGCGCCTCACCGAAGCCCACGACGTGCTCACTCGCGGCGCGCCCAGAGCCGAGTACGACGCGTACCTGGCCTCGCGGCACAAGACGCGCGAGATCGACCAAAAGCTGTCGGATTCGACGCTCCAAGCGCAGGTTCAGGCGATCAAGCGGCAGATCGAAGAGGAGGCCCGCGCCGCCGAACGCGTGCAGGCTTCGATTTCGCTGATCCCGGAGGCTGACCCTGGCCCGAGCGAGCGCAGCCCCTCACTCGTGCCGTCGAGCTCGGGTTCGCTGCGCATCCCTTCGCAGCGTCCACTCGATCCGGACGCGCGCAAGCGGGCGCTCGCGCGTAAGCTCGGTGGACGCACATTTTCCGGGAGCATGCCCGCCGCTGCTCCGGCAAGTACGGCGGCCACCACCCCGTCCTCACCCGCTCCGTCCGCCCGCACGGAAGTGCACGGACGCGCCGCCGACGATCTGAAGCGGCGCTACGAGCAACGAGTCGTGCACGCTCGAGAAGCACAGGCCGAGCGCTTCCTCGTCAGCGCGCGGCAGGCGCTGGCCACGAAGGATCCCGTCTCGGCGGCCAACGCCGCACGCATCGCAGCCAGCCTCGTCCCCGACAATCCGGAAATCACCGCGCGCCTGCAGGAGGTGCAGACCGAAGCCGAAGCGCTCCTCTCGAATCACTACCTCACACAGGCACAATACGAGGAGCGCGAGGGGCGCATGCCGGAAGCTGCCCGCTCCTACGCCCGGGCGACCATCGGCAACCCCACGGCTCATCTGTTCGAGCGCGCCGCGTTTTGCGGCTTGATGGCCGCTGCGGACCTACGGCTGGCCGGTGAGCACGCACGGCGCGCTGTTGCACTTGCGCCCGAGGATGCCCAATCTCGCGTGACTCTAGCGCGAATTTACGTGACAGCTGGCATGAAGCAGAGCGCCCTCGCAGAATTCGAGCGCGCCGCGACGCTGGCGCCCAAGGATGATACTATCCGAGACTGGATACGTCGGCTCAAACGCGGTGAGGCTTGAAAGCCGACCGCTAGGTGATGGGAAGGCCTCAGTATGGAGCGTGTAATCGGCATCGACCTGGGAACGACGAATTCCTGCGTCGCGATCTTGGAGGGAGACACTCCCGTCGTCATCCCCAACCGAGGTGGGTACAAGACGACGCCCAGCGTCGTTGCCGTCACTGAGGCGGGCAAGCGCTTGGTCGGGCACATCGCGAAGCGGCAAGCCATCACGAACGCCGAAAACACCGTGTACGCAGCCAAGCGCTTGATTGGCCGGAAGTGGAGCTCACCGCAGGTCAAAAACGCGATCATGACCTCGAGCTACACGATCGTGGAAGGGCCGCACGCGGACGTGCGCATCAAGCTGCGCGACAAAACCTATTCCGTGCCCGAAGTCAGCTCGATGGTCTTGCAAGAGATGAAGATCGTCGCAGAGGACTACCTGGGCGAGCCGGTAAAAAAGGCGGTCGTCACCGTACCGGCCTATTTCAACGACAATCAACGTCAAGCAACGAAGGACGCCGGCGCCATCGCCGGGCTGGACGTGATTCGAATCATCAACGAGCCGACCGCAGCCTCGCTGGCGTACGGCTACGGCAAAGACATGGATCGCACGGTCGCGGTCTACGATTTGGGCGGCGGCACGTTCGACATCAGTATTTTGGAAATCGGCGCGCACGGCGTGTTCAAGGTGATCAGCACCACGGGCGACACCTTCCTCGGCGGTGAGGATTTCGATGCGCGCATCATCGATTGGCTGGTCACCGGCTTCCAAGACGAGCACGGCATCGACCTGCGGCAAGATCGCATGGCCCTGCAGCGTCTGCGCGACGCCGCGGAAAAGGCCAAATGCGAGCTGTCCGGGGTCCGTGAAACCGAAATCAACCTGCCGTTCATCATCTCCACCGGGCGAAACGAGGCGCTTCACCTCCAGCGCACGCTCGCGCGTCCCACGCTCGAAAAACTGACCGAAGATCTGGTCGAGCGCACGGTTGACATTTGTCGCCAAGCGCTGGCCGACGCGAAGCTCGACGTGAGCGAGGTCGAAGACGTGATCTTGGTCGGCGGAATGACGCGCATGCCGGCCGTGCAAACTGCGGTAACCGGCTACTTCGGCCGTGAGCCCAACAAGAGCGTGCACCCGGACGAGGTCGTGGCGATGGGCGCGGCCATTCAAGGCGCGGCGCTCGTCCAAGATCGGCAGGACATGATCTTGCTCGACGTGACGCCGCACGCGCTCGGCATCATGACCTTCGGCAGTTACTTCGAAGAGCTGATCCCGCAAAACACCACGGTACCGACCAGCCGTACCAAAGTGTTCACGACCAGCCGCGACGATCAGACCGCCGTCAAAATTCTGGTCATGCAGGGCGAGAGCAAGCGCGCCGACGAGAACGAGTTGCTCGGCGAGTTCATTCTGACCGGCCTCCGCCGCGCGCCCAAGGGCCATGTAGAGATCGAGGTCACGTTCGAAATCAACACCGACGGCATCGTCAGCGTGCACGCGAAGGACATGGAAACTGGCCAAGCTCAGTCGATTCAGGTCACGGCCACGAGCGGTCTCACGCAAGACGAAATCAAGAACATGATGACCAACGCGCAAGACTATTTGGTCGAGCGCCGCACGGACGAGCACTTCGAAGCCGCCAAACAAGAAGCCGAGACACTGATTGCGGAAATCGAGCGACTTTTCCCGGAGATCGAACGGGTCGTCGGCTCGGCGGATTTTGGGCGCGACGCCATCGCCAAGGCGCGCACCACGGTCGAGCGCACACGCACCGCGATCAAATCCAAAGATACCGCCCTGGTCAAAGAGCAGGTCGACCAGCTTTCGCGAACGCAGCGCATGTTCAAAGGGGTCGTCTCGCGAGGCTGACCGAAGCGCACCCGCCCGCGCCTCGAGGAACAGGCATGAGTGACGATCGTCGCCCACCAAAGTCCGTGCCCACCTCGGTTCCCCCCGAGGTGTCCGGCTTGGACGCGAGCTGGGACGACGAAACCGTGCCCGGGCTCGATCTCGACGACCCACTGAACGAGTTCGATCGGGTCACGGCCATTCCGGACGTGCCGCCCGAGTTGTACGCAAAACACCTCATGGCCAGCCTCGAAGACAGTCGTCCGCCCCAGCTGCCGACCACGCCTCCGGTGCGCTCGCGACAACCCTTCGAATCCGCGCGATTTACGCTGGATACGGCGCCCCCTGACGAAAGCCAGGGCGCGGACAGCACCGCCCCGCGCAACGCCCTCGGGCAAAATGCGCAGAACGCGCCCACTGCGCGTCCGAGTGCCAATGCCCGGCGTCGCAACGCGGGCAGCGCACCGACCACGCCGAGCAGCGCCGCGCAGCTCCCGCTGCCGCCCGGGTCGACGGGGCTCGCCGAGAGCGGCGCTGAACGCGCGGAGCGAGGCTCGCTCGAGCCCGCCCGCAACCCGCGGCCGTCCCTGGCGGATTCGCGCGAGCCGGCGCTCGAGCTGGAGTTCGACGGGTTGCTCACCGGGCCGATCAGCAGCGCGCAAGCGCCCCCGGACAATCCCGCGCTCAGCGCCATGAAGGATCGCTACGTGATGGGCGATTTCACGGGCGCCCTCGTGATTGCCGAAGGGATCATGGCTTCGAATCCGGCCGATCTCGACGCTCCGCGCTACGCGCAGAGCTGCCGAGACGTGCTGACACAAATGTACTCGGCGCGCCTCGGCTCGCTCGATCAGCTCGTGCGCGTCGCGCTACCCAGCGACCAGATCCGTTGGCTCACCCTCGATCACCGCGCCGGCTTTCTGCTGTCTCTGATCGACGGCGGCTCGACCGTGGATCAGATCCTCGACATCAGCGGCATGACCCGGCTCGATGCGCTGCGCATCATGTACCAGCTGCTCGATCAACGCGTGATCTCGCTCGGCTCCTGAGTTCCACGCGCTCACCGGCCTCTCGATTGCTCGAGCTCTGCGTGGGTTTGGCGGTCAACGAATTGAGGCTCCGCTGGCGAAGGAAGCGGTGTAGGGTCCTGAAGCCATGCCGCGCAGCGCGTTGGATTTTCTCGTCGGCACGCTGTTTTTCGGGCTGTCACTGCTGCTGCTGAGCGACTTCGTGCGAGCTGCGGATCGGCGGCCGCCGCTCCGGCCGAGTCAGACCGCCGCGGCTTTGCCGCCGGTCACGGAGAGTGCCACCCAGATCGCTTCGTACGATCTGGACGCGAAGCTCGACGTCACCGAGCATCGCCTCAGCGGTCGCGAAACCATTCGCTTCGTCAATCACTCCACGGGGCCGCTTACCGAGCTCTGGTTTCATTTGTACTTGAACGCGTTCAAAAACGACAAAACGCTATTTCTGCGTTCGCCGTTCGGCGCGGGCCGCAGCGGCGACAAAGCCCACGAGTACGGCTACATCGACGTCAAGCACATGTTTTGGGTGGAGCAGAACCAGCGAGATCTGTGGCCGGACCGCGACCGGCACAGCCCCGACGATCCCGACGATGAAACCGATCTGCGCGTTCCGCTGCCAGAGCCGCTCGCCGCTGGGCAAATGCTCACGCTCGAGCTCGAGTTCGAGGACAAGCTACCGGAAATCGTCGAGCGCATGGGCTATTCGGGGAGTTTTCACTTCCTCGGGCAGTGGTTTCCAAAGCTTGCTCGGCTCGAGCCGAGCGGCCAATTTGCGCACTTCGCGTTCCACGCCCAGAGCGAGTTTTACGCCGATTTCGGCGACTATGACGTCGCGCTCGATGTGCCCGAAGCCTACGTCGTGGGCGCATCGGGCTCGCTCGTCGCGGAGCGCCACGAGCAAGGCAGAAAGCATCTGCACTATCACGTCGACAATGTCCACGATTTCGCCTGGACGGCCTGGGATCACTTTCAGATCCGGCGCGAACGCATCGCGGACACCGACGTAAGCGTGCTGTTCCCGCCGCATCAAGACCGGAATGCGGAAGCCGAACTCGACAGCGTGCGCTTCGCACTCCCGCACTTCAACGCGCTCTACGGGCGTTATCCGTATCCAACCTTGACGTTGGTACATCCGCCAGAGTCCGCCAGCAACGCGGGCGGCATGGAATATCCTACCCTGATCACCACCGGCGGGCCGTGGTTCAGCACGCTCGGTGGCGGCCATTTCATCGACGTGGTGACGACCCACGAGCTCGGACACCAGTGGTTTTACGGGCTTTGTGCCAGCAACGAGCACAACTTTCCGTTTCTGGATGAAGGACTGAACAGCTACGCGGAGGCCGAGGCACTGGAGGCGCGCTTTGGCCTCGGCTCGGTGTTCGATGGCTATGGTCTGAGTGTCAGCTCGACGGCGCTCAACCGCGCCATCTCGGCCGCGCGCGGCGGAGACGAGCCGGTCGCCGAAGGCGCCGCCGATTTCGCGAGCTTTCGCAATCTGGGCGCGCTCGTGTATAGCCGCACCGCGACGATCATGACGACACTCGCCCGCGTATACGGTGAGCCGCAACTCCGTCATGCGCTCGGCCGCTACGCGCGTCAATTTCGCTTCGCGCACCCGACGCCCAGCGACTTCTCGAACGTGCTCAAAGACGAGCTTGGACAGGATGCCGCAACGGTGTCATCTCGCGCGCTGTTCGAGCGCGGCACGGTGGACTACCTGGTGCGTGACATCTCGAATGCTCCGGAAACCGCCGCCGCTGGCGTGTTCGACGGTCCGAACGGCCGCCAGCAAAAAAAGCCGGAACCCGTGCATTCGCCCAACCAATATACGAGCCGCGTCGTGGTCTACCGGCATGGAAGCCTGGAATTGCCCGTAGATATCGAGCTCATCTGCGAGGACGGTTCGCGCGCCTTTCAGCACTGGGATGGACACGGCTTCACCCACAACGTGGACCATTCAGGTCCGTCGCGCGTGGTTGCGGTGCGCGTGGACCCCGAACAGCGCATTTTGCTCGATGACGATTTTTCGAACAACGCGATCAGCATCGAGGGCGGCTCCGCGCCGAGAGCGCTCGAACGCACGCTGTACGTTGCGCAAACGCTGCTCGGAGGGCTCGGGCCGTGAATCACGCGCTGACGCGGCGAGCGCCCTCGACGGCGCGAGTGGTCGCCATCACCCTGCTTTGGATCACGCGCACGCTCGTGAGCCTGCTCGTGGCGTATCCGTTGGTATTTGCCATCACGAGCACGGGGCTAGTGAGTGATCCCGACCGCGACGCTGTTTTGTTTCGACCGGGCGCACTGTTGCTGCTCGAGCTGCTGCGCACGGCCGCGCCCGCGCTGATAGCGGCGCTCAAGACCTCGTGCTTGCTTTGGGTGCTCTCCGCCATCATCGCGCTTTTGCCGCTCGCGGCTGCGCTCGATCTCTTGCGAAGCCAGCGGATGGAGGCCCTGGGCGTGCAGTTGACGCGCGGATTCCGGCTGTGCCCCCGATTTTTGGCGCTCTCGGCGATCACGCTGCTCGCACAGAGCGCGCTCGTGCTGGCGGCGAGCTTGCTCGCTGCCGCGCTCGGAGCGGCCCTCCGCGGTCACGATGAACGCCTGGTCACGCTCGCCCCGCTCTTGGTGTTCGTGCTGGCGGCGCTCGGTTGCGCTGGGCTCGGTGCGCTGCTCGACGTCGCTCGTGCTGCACTGATTCAGCACGAGCTCGCAGCTCGCAGCGCGCTCCTCCAAGCACTGACGATTTTGCGCGAGAGCCCGCGCGACGTGCTCTTCGGCTGCTATCCGAGCGTGACCGGCAGCGCATTCTTCGCGCTGTGCGCCGCTTGGTTCATCACGAGAATCGATCTTTCCCAGCCCACGACGCGTGCCATCGCGCTGGCGTTCGTGGTGCACCAAACCGCCGTCATCGCCAGCATCGCGCTCCGCGCGCGCTGGCTGGACGGTGCGCTCACGCTCGCTGCACGCGTCCCCTCAAGTCGGGATTAGTTTTCGGAACAGCTGCACGTAGCGCCGAGCCGGGCGATCCCAAGCCAAATCCAAACGCATGACCCGACGCCGCAGGCGCGCGAACTTCGGGCTGCCGTACGCGGAAAAAGCGCGCGAAATCCCGCCAAGCAGCGCCTCCGGCTCCAAACTGTCGAACAGAAATCCGGTCCCGGTCTCGAGTTCAGCGTCCGCGTCCACGATCGCGTCGACCGCAGCGCCCGAACCGTAGGCGATTGGCACCGCGCCGTAGCGCTGCGCGAACAAGTGCCGATCGCTGCCCGGTCCACCGCTGGGCAAGACGAGTGCGAGATCTGCGCCCGCATACAGCTGCCGAGCGAAGCGATCCGCGACCTCTACCACGCACGCCAAGTCGCCCGAATACTCCGCAGCCAATTTTTGAAAGCGCTCCGCGTCCGAGGCCTTGCCCGTATTTGCCACGACCAACGCCAAATCCAGCTTCAAGATTTCGGGTAGCGCCGCGAACAAGGCTTCGCCAGCGTCACCGGCGCCGAGATCGCCAATCGCGACCAGGAGCGGGCGATCGACGGCCAGCTCGAGCTCGAGCTTCTTCAGCACGAACACTTTGGAGCGGCCTTTGTTCGACGGATCCTCGGCATCGAAGCGGCTCTCGAGCGCGGTATCAGTGGCGGGGTTGCACGTCGCATAATCGACACCGCCGGGGATCCCGAGCACCGGCTCGGGGAGCCTGGAGAGCGGCCCCGCGAGCTCGCCGGAGCGCGCGGGATCGAGGATCTCCTGAGCATAATTGGCGGAGACCGTGGTCACGGCCGCGCTCAGCGTGATGGCCGAGCACAGCCCGGACAGCGCACCGCCGAGCTCGAGCGACGACAGATCGGCGAAGCCCAAGCCGCTGCGCGCTGCCGCCGGAAAATCGGCGCGGCGCGTGATGTCATGGATCGTGAACACGACCGGCACGTTTTGGCCACGCAGCGCGAGGGGCACCAAACAGGCGACCGCGTCGTGTGCGTGCACGACATCGATCGCCTTGCCTTGTTCGGCGCGCTGCTGGACCAGCGCCGCGACCGCGCGCGCGAACGCCGCGAAGCGCCAGGCATTGTCGGCGTACTCGGTGCCGTTCTCACCGTAAATGTCCGAGCGATCGAACAGGCCCGGCAAATCGAAGAGCACGAGCTCCGCGCCCGAGGCAAGCTGCCCGTCGAGCACGTTGACCTCGCTGCCGTCGGCCAGGGACAGCGGCGTCAGACGCCGAGCCGCAAGCAGGCCCCCCGCTTCGAAGCCAGGCGTGCGGGGTGCCGCCACCGTCACCCGGTGACCCAGCTGGCGGAGCGCCTTGACCAGAGCCGACGCCGCGTCGGACGCTTCCGTCTCCCGCACGTAAGGGGCGAGTTCGGCGAGGGCGAGCAGGATATCCATGGCCGGCGCGTCTACCACGGGCCGATTTGCGATGCTACGGTCTGCCCCCCGATGGACGAACTCGTCAGCAAAGCCGAAGTCTTACACGAAGCGCTGCCCTACATTCGGCGCTTTCACCAGCGCACCTTCGTCGTGAAATACGGCGGCCACGCCATGATCGACGAGGAGCTGAAGCAGAGCTTCGCGCGCGACGTCTGCCTGCTCCGCTATGTGGGCATTCGCGTGGTCGTCGTCCACGGTGGCGGCCCGCAGATCAACAAGATGCTCGACCGCGTCGGGATCCGCTCGACCTTCAGCGGCGGCCTGCGCGTCACCGACGACGCCACGATGGATGTGGTCGAGATGGTGCTCGGCGGCGGGGTCAATCAGGAGATCGTGGGCATGATCTGCGAACACGGTGGGCGCGCCGTCGGCCTATCCGGCAAGGACGATCGCTTCATGCGCGGGACGCGGCTGGAAAAAGTGGCCGGCAAGGGCGACCACGGCGAGCCGGTATTGGTGGACCTCGGCCGCGTCGGCGAAGTGTCCCATGTCGAGGCGGGCATCGTCGAAAATCTGATCAGCTCGGGCTTCATCCCGGTGATAGCGCCGATCGCGGTCGACAAGGACGGGCAATCGCTGAACGTGAATGCCGATACGGCGGCAGGCAGCATCGCGAGCGCGCTGGGCGCCGCCAAGCTCGTGCTCATGACCGACGTCGACGGCGTCAAGACTGCGAACGGCGAGCGGCTGAGCTCGCTCGGCTCGACTGAGGCCGAAGAGCTGATCAATAGCGGCGTGATCACCGGCGGCATGATCCCGAAGGTGCGCTGCGCGCTCGACGCGGTGAACGGCGGAGTCGAGAAAGTGCACGTCATCGACGGACGGCGCAAACACGCCCTGCTCCTCGAAATCTTCACGGACAGCGGCGTCGGCACCGAAATCCGGCGCGGCAAGGTGTGACGAAGAACAAGGACGAAGAGCGGGTCGTGCGGCCCGACGGCATTCCCGAGGACGCCATTTTGCGCGTCTTGCGCGTGCCCGGCGAGCTCGCCGGCATGCGGCTCGATCGCTTCGTCCAATCGCAGCTCCGCAGCACGAGCCGCACCCGAGCGCGCGCCATCGTCAAGCGCGGCGCATTTTCCGCCGACGGCCGCGCGCGCCGTCCGAGCGAGCGAGTGCGCGCGGACGAGCGCATCGCGCTCTGGCGCTTGCCGTTCGAGGACACGGAAGGTCAGGCTCCCCTGCCCGTGCTGCACGAAGATCCGCACCTGCTCGTGATTGACAAGCCCGCGCTCGTCACCGTGCACCCGACCGCGCGTTATCACCAAAACACGGTCATCAAACGGCTCCAGGCGGAGCGCCCCGACGAATTTCTGGCGCTCATTCACCGGCTCGATCGCGAGACCAGCGGCATCCTGCTCCTAGCGCGCTCGCTCGAGGCCGAACGCGCTTTCAAGCGCAAGCTCGAAGAGCGCTCGCTCTCGCTCGAGAATGATCTCACGCGCGGGGTCGAAAAAATCTACCTGGCGCTGACGCACGGTGTACCGCCCGAGGGGCTGATCGACATTCCACTCGAACCAGATGTCGACAATCCGTTGCGCGTGAAAATGCGGGTCGCCGCAGCCGGCTCAGGACTCGAATCGCGCACCAGCGTGCGCATTCGCGAGACCCGCGGCGGCTACGCCTTGGTGGAATGCGCGCTCCACACTGGCCGGCAACATCAAATCCGGCTTCATCTCTCGCACTTGGGCTGCCCCGTCGTAGGCGACAAACTGTACGGCCCGGACGAGCGGCTACTCGCCCGCGCTGCCGACGACGAGCTCAGTGAGGCAGATCTGTCGCTGCTCGAGCTTCCTCGCCACGCACTGCACGCTCACGTTTATCGTATGCGCCACGCCGTCACCGGCGAGCCACTCGAAGTGATCGCGCCGATTCCGCCCGATCTGGCTGCATTCTGGGCGCAAATCCCAGACTGATTTCTCGCTCAGCCGCCGCCCGCGCCAGCGCTGTTCGCCCCGCCCGCGCCCAGAGGCGCCGGGGCTGCTCCTGCGCCACCGCCCGCACCACCCTGCGCGGTCTGTCCGCCTGCGCCGGCCGCGTCGCCTGCACCGGAATCGAGCGTGTCACACCTGGACACGGCCCTGAGCAGGCAGGGTTCTTGGTCGAACTGGGCGCAACTGGTAAACGATTCGTACAACGCCACGCAGCCATCCAAGCTGGCCTGATCGTAGCCGTAGCAATCGGGGCCGCCCACGGGACGAATGGCGGCGGGGCACTCGCGTTTGACCGCATCGCAGCCGAGCCGGCTGCGGGCGTCACTCTCCGCCTTGAGCAGGCCGGAGCACGCGCTGGCCTCGTCGATCAGCTTGCCCCCACCGTCCGGCTGCACGGCCCCACGGGTGGAGGGGATCACGTCTGCAGTGTCGTGCGTGGACGAGCAGCTTGCAGCGAGAATGACGGTCAGCAGGCTCGCACATAGCAAGCTCGGCAAGCGGGCGGGTTTCATCGAACGGACCTCGGGATGGCGGCATTTTCTATACAGTATTTCAGCCTCTGCCGCAGTAGGCGGCTTTCGCCGTGGAGCGCCCGGGGGGAGAGCATAGGCACTGGTGAACGCCGCCCAAAGGCAGCTCACATGCGAAATCTCCGGGGCTAGCCGATGCTCCGGCCATCGTGCGCCGAGCTGACAGATTCGATTGACGGCGGCGGCGCTAGGGGATACCGGGGCGATTCATGCCCATTCGCCGTGCTCTCCTCTCCGTTTCCGACAAGTCTGGTCTGGTCGAATTTGCGCGGGCGCTGGCCGCGCGAAAGATCACGCTGCTCTCGACCGGCGGCACCTTCGCGGCGCTCGAGAAGGCCGGCATCCCGGTGCAGAGCGTCGAGAGCTACACCGGCTCACCGGAGGTAATGGACGGCCGGGTGAAGACCCTGCACCCTCGCGTGCACGGCGCGCTGCTCGCGCGCGAAGGCGTGGACGACGCGGATTTGGCTCGCATTGGCGCCGAACCGATCGACTTGGTGGTCGTCAACTTATACCCGTTCGAAAAGACGTTGGCCAAGCCCGGCGCCACGGCAGACGAGCTGATCGAGAACATCGACATCGGCGGGCCGAGCATGCTGCGCTCTGCAGCCAAGAACTACGCGCGCGTCACCGTCGTCTGCGATCCGCAGGACTACTCGGCCGTTCTTGCGGAAATCCAGCAAAGCGGCGAGGTCAGTCGGCCTACGCGCGAGCGGCTGGCCGGTAAAGTGTTCGCGCATACCTCGGCCTACGACGCCACGATCGCCTCTTGGCTCACCGCGCGCGGGGAGAGCGACGGCTATCCGCGTCACCTGTCGCTGATTTTGGAAAAAGCGTACGGCCTGCGCTACGGCGAGAACCCGCACCAAGGCGGCGCGTTCTATCGCGAACGCAACGCAACCGCGGGCTCCTTGGCGACCGTGGAGAGCATTGGCAGCGGAGCCAAGGAGCTCAGCTTCAATAACTTGGTCGATCTCGAGGCGGCGCTCGACGCCGTGCGCGAGTTCGAAAATCCGGCCGCGGTGGTCGTTAAGCACACGAGCCCGTGCGGTGTCGCCACTGCGCCGACGCTCGCCGACGCGTACCGTGCCGCACGCGACGCCGATGCGATGAGCGCGTTCGGCGGCATCGTCGCGCTCAATCACGAGGTCGACGACGCCACCGCGCAGATCCTGAGTGAGACCTTCCTCGAGTGCATCATCGCGCCCGGCTTTGCCACCGGCGCCCTGGAAAAACTGCGCAAAAAGGCGCAGCTCCGCCTGATCACCACCAATGGCTGGCTGGGCCGCGGGCACAAAGCCCTGCAGTTCAAGCGCGTGGGCGGTGGTTTCGCCGTGCAAGAGCGCGACGCTACCGGCTTCGGCGAGGTGCAGAGCGGGCGCGTGGTGACCAAGAAGGCGCCCAGCGCATCCGAGCTGTCCGCGCTCGAGTTCGCCTGGTCGGTGTGTAAGCACGTGAAGAGCAACGCGATCGTGCTCGCTGGCCCCGGACGGAGCCCGGGCATTTACGCGACGCTCGGCATCGGCGGTGGGCAAACCGCGCGCGTCACCGCCGTGCAGGTGGCGATCGAAAAAGCCGGTGCAGCGGCCAAAGGCGCCGTGCTCGCCTCAGACGCCTATTTTCCGTTCGCAGACGGGCCCCAAGCCGCAGCGCGCGCCGGCATCACCGCGATCGCGCAGCCCGGCGGCAGCAAGAAGGACGATGAAGTCATCAAGGCCGCCGACGAGGCCGGCATCGCGATGATCTTCACCGGTGTCCGGCACTTCCGGCACTGAGCACCGCAAACTAGGTACTGCGACGAATTTCGCAATCATCGCGAAGGCTTGCAGCATCAGGTTTAGGGTCGATTCTAGCCCGATCTCGACCGCGAATTTGGCCCAAATCGCGAGGTCATGACATCCGCTTGAACGCACTTCGATAACAGGAAGCGCCTTCATGGTTGTCATCAATCGTCATTGCACCATCTGTCAGAACGAGTTCGAGCTGCACTTCCGTTACCAAATGGAGGAGCGCACCGAGCTGGACGAGAGCGGAGCCTCGCACACTCGCTACACGTTCTATTGTTCGCAACGTTGCCTCGAAGCGAGCCACCACGGCCGCGCCGACGGCGCCGTAGCCTGCGACGCATGCGCCACACGGTTCGAGGTCGAGCTCGCCTCGCAGGTTCTGTTCACGGGCGGGAGGCGTCACTATGCCTGCAGTCCGGAGTGCCGGACGCGCATCCTATCCGGCGTGCGCGCGGTTCGGCTCGGGCAACTGCTCGACCCGGCCTACCCGCTAGAAAATGACGAGCAAGCCCAAGCGCCCGCCGCCGTCCGCTTGGCCAGCGCCGACTCACCGGTAGCGTCGTCCCCGCCGCCGCTCAAGGCGGAGCCCTCGGTGGCCAGCGTCGCGCCGCTGCGACCCACTCCGCCGCCGCTCGGCGAAGCTCCGTCGTCTCGGCCGCGCCCGGTATCGAACAGCAGCACACCGCGCGTGCTCGCGGTCTTCAACCACAAAGGCGGCACGGGCAAGACCACCACCGCGGTCCATGTTGCCGCGGGCCTCGCGGCGCGCGGCGCGCGCGTGCTCTTGGTCGACGCCGACGGCCAGGGCAACGTCGCGGCCTCACTCGGGCTCGAAGCCGAGCGCTCGCTCTACCATGTGCTCGTGATGGGGTTGCCTTTCGAGCAAGCGAAGGTCGCGGCGCGACCGAACCTCGACGTGATCGCGGCCAACGAAACACTCGCGGCCGCCGAGCTCTACATCGCCGGGCAACGCAATCGCGATCGCGTGATGGCCTCCCGGCTCGGCCGAGCCCGCGAAATCTACGATTACGTCATCGTCGATTGTTCGCCGAGCTTGTCGCTACTCAATCAAAACGCGCTCGTCTTGGCCGACGCGGTGCTGTGCCCAGTTGCCTGCGACTACTTGTCGTTGATCGGCATCCGTCAGGTGGTCCGCACGGTGAAGCACGTGAACAAGATCCTCAACCACCCCGTGAATTTCTGGGGAGTGCTCCCGACGCTGTTCGATAGCCGGGCTCGCATCTGCAACGAGGCGCTCGACACGCTGAAGAAGAACTTCCGAGACGTTTGCCTCGATCCGATCCATTTCGCGATTCGGGTCAAAGAGGCGCCTTCGCTCGGCAAGACACTGTTCGAATACGCCCCGAATTCCAGCGCCGCCGCCGACTATTGGCGCGTGATCGAACGATTGATGAATGTTGAAACTTCTCGCGACCAGGCGAGCCTAGCCGGAGGTGTGGGGTGATGAGTGATCGCAACGAATTACGTCAAGCTGCTCGAAAAGTTCTCGATGTCGACGAGGTAGAGGGCGTGCTCTCTTCGAGCTTCTACGCGCCGAGCTCGGAAGATCGGCCCGCGCTGTACGCTGCCGATCCGGTGATCCGCGAGGAAAAGCCCACGCACTACAAGGTGATCTGCATCTCCATGTACACCGAGGATCTGAAGCGCCTCGACACCATGGTCGATACCTTGAAAGCGCGCGGCCTGACCAAGGCCAACCGCAGCGCCCTGATTCGCTACGCGCTCGGCGCTATCGATCTGGATACCGTGCCGAAGGGCCTGTGACACGCGGCCGGTTGCGGCGGCCGTGGCTCGCTCGCTAGGCTAACGGGCGAGAACCGTGACCGACCATCCAGCCAAGAGCGCCGAAGCGTGGGCCGCCGAGCTCGGCATTCCGACCGCGGCCGTCGAGCTGTACCGCGCGAGCGAGGTCATCGATCTCCACATCGATTCGTTCATTTGGCAGCGCACGCTCGGCTATGATTTGACCAAGCGGCACCGCCCGCCGCTGTGGGGAGCATTCTTGGGCCAGGTCGATTTTCCGCGCATTTTAGCGGCAGAAATCAGCGGCGCGACCTGGATCATCACGACCAATCCGATCCGAGAGTCGAGCGAGCGGGCCGACACGCTTTCGCGCAACCTGGACGAGCTGTGCCGCACGTTCGCGCGCGTGCCCAATGAGTTTCAGGTCGTGACCAGCGAAAGCGAGTACCGCGCGGCGCGAAAAGCCCGAAAGCACGGCGCGTTTTTGGGCATTCAGGGCGGCAACGCGCTCGACCTGAGCCTGGCCGACATGGCACGGCTGTGCGACGGACGCATTCTGCGCGTCACACTCGTGCACCTATCGAGCTCACGCATCGGCTCCACGAGCTCACCTTTGCGGCTGCGCGACACGGGCTTGAGCTCTTTCGGCGCGCGCATGGTCGAGCTCTTGAACGAGCGCCGCGTGCTCGTCGATCTCGCCCACATCAGCGAGCTCGGCTTTTGGGCAGCATGTGAGGCGCACGCCAAGCACATCCCGTTCGTCGTCACGCACACCGGCGTGGCCGGCGTGCACCGTCACTGGCGCAATTTGGACGACGAGCAGATCCGCGCGGTGGCACGCTCGGGTGGCGTGGTCGGCATCATGTATCACGCGCCCTTTTTGGGCGATCGCCCTTGGGCGGGCCGCGTGGATACGATCGCGCGTCACATCGAGCACGTGTATCGCGTGGCCGGCGAGGACACACCCGCTCTCGGCAGCGACTGGGACGGCTCGATCATCACGCCACGCGACATGCCGACTTGCCTCGAGCTGCCACGCCTGGTTGCCGCGCTGCAGCGGCGCGGGCTCTCCGAGCCGGTGATTCAGAAGATTTTGGGCGAGAATTTCCTGCGCGTCGTGCGTGAAGTGCGCGGCTGAACGAGCTTTGCGACGGCAGTCGTCCGCGCCGCCGAAGGCTGAGACGCGGCTCCTTTGCCCAGCGTGACCATCAACAAAAAATCCAAAGTCGATGCCCCCGCCTGCGCCGGTGAGCACGAGCCGAGCGATCCCCCGCTCGGCCGCGAGCGCTCGCTGCCCCCGCGCTCTCCCCAGAGCGCACTTTAGATCTCGAGCACTGCGACCGGACCGCGAACCTTCTTTTCGAGCTCGGCTTCTTCCGCCTCGACGCTTTCCTCGAGGTCGTCCTCACCGTCGTCGTATTTGGTGCCGGCGAGATCGGCCTTGGACAATTGCGGCAGACGGCGCTTGCCGACCGGGCCCTCGTCCACGAAATCACGCAGGAAGGACATGTCGCGCAAGGCCTCGAGCTTGGCCAGCGCCTTGACCTCCACTTGTCGAATGCGTTCACGAGTCAAATTCATGATTGCTCCCACGTCTTCCAAGGTGGTGCCACCGCGGTCAGCCACGTCGAGCGCGCACGATTCACCGAGCTCCCAGACCTCGAGATCCGGGAAATTCAGCTTGATCGCGCCGGTTCGCGGCGAGACATCGATGAACAGGTGATGTTTGCAGGACACGTACGGGCACGGCCGCGGACCTTCGGCGCACTCCGCGCGCGCCTTGGGCTTGTAGTAATCGGACTCGGGATAGAGCAATTTGCCGATCTCGAGCTCGCGCTTGGTCATGCGCTTGACGCTGATCGTGCGCGCGCGCACGTCGCGCTTACGGCGTGAGCGGCGCTGTTCACGCGTGATCTCTTCGTTGTCTTCTGCAGGCGAAAGCGCGGTTGCGCCTTCGGTCACGAGCTCGGGTTGTTCGAGCATCAGATTGTCTTGCGTGCCGAGCTTGTTCGACTCCATGGCTGCCTCCGCTTGTCTCTGCCGTCGTTGATTGCCCGCACGAACACCAATCGCGATCGGACCCTGCCTGGCCGCGCGGTATCGTCGTTGATTGTCGGTGGGTGATTCGCGCTTGCCGCAATCCAAAGTGACGATCTCGGTCGTCACTCGGACTCGTTTGCCACAAGCGCGAGCTCACGCTCGCTGTTGCCCTCGTCCGGAAAGCCCGCTATTTTCCCGGTTTTCCGTGGGTCGTTCGGCTGAGCCTCACGACGCCGCGACGCTCTCGATCCTCGTTCTCTTCGTAAGCTTGTCTTCGATGGCGACCAAACGGGCCATCAAGTCTTTGCTGATACCGCGCGCGTCCAGCACGTCTCGGTGCACGGCCAGAGCGGAGCGCTCTTGTTTCCGCTCTTTGAGCACGCCGTCGAGCTTCTTGAAGATGCGGCCCAGCATCTGTTCGAGCTGCTCGACGTCGTTCCGAATGAACAAAAATTCGCGCTGTATCTGCTCGATGGTGTAGCTCTCCGCCATCATCTGTTTGATGCGCAAGATCTGGCGCACGACACTGACCGGATACACACCCTGCGAGCCCTGATGCTTCCCCTTGCGACCGACGCGCACGCTGCGCGGCAGTAAGCCGAGCTGCACGTACTTGCGAAGCGTCGCTTCACTGAGCGACACGTCGTGAGACGCGAACACGTCCAAGATCTCCACCGAAGTGAGGCCCGCGCTGTATTCGCGCTCGAGCTTGGTCAGGGTGGGTTCGTCGATCACGGAAATTTACCAGGGTTTTGCCGGCTCCTCGGAGCTCCCAGCGCGAGCGAATATATTCTACTCAATGGATCGCCCAAAGGACTTTATGTGCAAATATTTGGGCATGGAACGCAGAAGCTCCATGCAAGCTGTTTGCGATCCTTGGTATGACATTGTCTGTCATGTTCAAGGGAATATCCATGGAGCTCATAAACCGTCCATGCGCACATGGAACCACATGCTTTTCGCGGCATCGTGCCGAGCACTCGATCCGGCAGCCCACGCGCCGCTGCGGCGGCGGCTGTCGCACTTTTGACGGGGTGCTCGTGTTTCCGCTACGCGCGCGAGCAAGCGCTGCTGCCGAGCTGCCGCGCGCTCACGGCCGGCCCGAGCGGCCGACCACTTCTATAACTTCACCCGCGCAAGCGTCTGCGACATTCTGGCGCAGCTCGTCGATCGCCCGTTGCTCGTCGATGAAGCCGGACAAAATGCGCGCGGCGACGTCGGCGCTCGGCGGTCGATCCGAGCGCTCGGGGGCGAGCAAGCTCGACACCGCGTCGATCAAGCCCATGGGCAACGCGGGCAGACGCTGCGCGAGCAGCGTGCAGTATTCGGCCACCTTGGCCTCGATTTCCGAGGCGCGCTCGAAAACCGGGCGCTCGCCTAGCAACAGCTCGTACAAAATGACGCCAATTGCGAACAGATCGCTGCGCACGTCGAGCACGTCACCACGCAGCTGTTCGGGCGACAGGAAGCCGGTCTTGCCTTTGATCAAACCCGAGCGCGTCCATTGCTCGCGATCGAAAGCGCGCGCGATGCCGAAGTCCGCCAGCTTGACTTCGCCTTCGCGCGAGATGAGCACGTTGTGCGGAGTGACGTCGCGATGCACGATGCCCTCTGGCACCGCGCGCTGGGCGGCGGCGAGCGCGCGGCACAGGCAGGTGCCAATGGTGGCCACGACCGCGGGTCGCAGCGCTCGGCCGCGCTGACCGAGCGCGCGCGTGAGCGCACGCAGGTCGACACCGCGCACCAACTCGAGCGCGAGAAAAACTTGTCCAGCGTCGTCCTCCAGCGCATCCAAGAGCTGCACGACGTTGGCGTGGCGAATGCGCGCGAGCAGCCTCGCCTCCTCGAGCAGCGCTCGGCGTTCGGGCTGGTTCAAATGGCGGAGCGGACGTTTGATGCAGACTTCGGCCGGAAACAGTCCGCCCTCCCGGCGCGCCAGCCATGTTTCGGCCATGCCGCCGCGGCCGAGCGGGCGCACGAGCAGGTACCGATCGCGCCGAGTACGGGAAACGAGCTCTGTCACCTCTCGAGATCGACCGCGCCCAGAGCAAAGTTTCGTGCAATCTGGCGGCTCTGCCGTTTGTGGTAGCCTCGCTCCCGGATGCCCGGTGCGGTCCATCGCGACGTGACGGCGAGCGGGGTGCGGCTGCGGGTCGTCGAGGCTGGCAGCGGGTCCCCCGTGATCCTGATCCACGGTTTGTTCGTCGATCACACGAGCTGGGATTTGGTGATGCCCGAGCTGGCGGAGACGTTTCGGGTCGTGGCCCCCGACCTGCCCGGCTTCGGCGCCAGCGAGAAGCCGCCACCGAGCCGCTTTCCGTATGGCATCGACGCCTTCGCCGAGGCCATCGCCGATCTGTACGCGGGGCTCGAGCTCGGCCCGGCTGCGGTGGTCGGACACGCGCTCGGCGGGGCGGTCGCGCTGACGCTCGCCGCGCGTCATCCCGAACTCGTGTCACGGCTCGCGCTGATCGATTCGCTTTGTTACGACAGCGGCACGGGCCGTTACGGCGAGCTTGCGCTGCTGCCGTTCGTGGGCGGCTTGATGCTCAAACAGCTCTGGGGCCGCGGGCTCTTTCGCCGCCATTTCCAGGAAACCGTGTTCGGCCCGGCCTCGAGCGTGGCGGTAGCGCGGATCGACCGCTATTACGACGCTTTCAACGCGCCGGCCGCGCGGAGCAGCGCCCTGGCCACGCTGCGAGCCACGGTCGACACACGCGGCATCGTCGCTCAAACCACGCGCATCCAAGCGCCCACGTTGGTGATCTGGGGCCGGCGTGATCGCGTTTGGCCGGCAAGCTTCGGCCAGCGCCTGTCGCGCGAGATCCGCGGCTCGGGTTTCGAGCTGCTCGATTGCGGGCACTCGCCGCAAGAAGAGCGCCCCGCGGAGATCGTACGCATCTTGCGGCGCTTCCTGAGCAACGAGAGAAAATCGCGGTTCTAAAAGCGGGCGCGGCAGCACCGCTTCCCGTGCACTGCGAGCGCGCGAAGCGACGCGCGCGAGCCAACGTGCACGGACCGATGCGCCCGAATTTTGGCCAGGCACTCCAGGCACGTCTAGCCTGGCGCGAATGGAGCTCGTAAAAGCACTGTTGGTGTTCTTCGTCTTGACCGGCTGCGCCGAGGTCGCGAGCGAGCTGCCATTGAGCCGCCCACACACGTCCGTGAAGGCTGGCGCAGCGGTGGACAATGCCGCTCGCCTCGGACCACCGGAGCCTCGTGGAGCCAGCGCGCGCCACGTCGATCGCAGCGCCGCACGAGCAACTGAAGTCGCCGTGTACTGAGCCCGCGAGCGCTCGCTCAGAGCGGAAAGGCAGCGGTCGGCGGGCGGCCGTCGCCCGCTGGGGGAGGCGCCGGCGCTTCGGGCGGCGGAGCCGGCTTGGGCTCTTTCGGCGCCACCGCCGGACGCTCCGTGTGCGCCACGGGCGGGCGAGCGGAAGCCGGAGCCGGCTTCGGATTCGCAGTGACTTCGGCGGCCGGAGCCGCAGCCGTCGGCGCCGCCGGCTCTTTTGGCACGGGCGCGTTGGCCGGTGCCGGGGGCACCTCAGCCGGGGGCGGCGGGATCAGCACCGGCACGGTGGCGGCGGTCGTGGGCGGAGAGGTCGGAGCCGGAGCTGGCGGCACGACGAGCTGCGGCGCAGGCTCGGCGGTCGACGGACCAAGCGGAGTGGGCTCATGGTGCGCGTGCCAGAGCGCGACCGCGGTGATGGCCAGACCCAAGCCAACCACGAGCGATACCACCTGGATGAAGCGTTGTCGCCGCGCCTCTTGCTCCGGCGTGCGGCGTACGATGCGAGGCGCGTCCTCTTCAGTGCCGAGCTCGAAGTAATCGTGGGGCTCTGGCGCTTCATGCGAGGCGTGGACGGGACCGCCCGCATACCTGCCGCTCTCGCCGGCGGAGAAGAACTCGTCGTGCGCATCTTCAGCGGCGGGGTGCTCGTGCGCGGGCGGATGTGCCTGGGCCGAGCTCGGCGCGGCGCGGAACTCGGAATTAGCGCGCGCGGCATTGGCCACTTCCGGCTCTGGCTTTGCCTCCGGCTCCGGCTTTGCCTCCGGCTCTGAGACGGTGGCAGCAGCCGGCGCGGCCGCCGCAACAGGCGCCGGAGCCGCGGGCAACGGCGGTGGCGTGGAACGCAGCGGCTCGGCCGCGGGGGGTTCATGACTCACCGGCGGGGAGCCGAGGATCATCGTCGTGGTCGAGGCGCCTTCGGCGGCGCGTTCGGCGCGCTCTGCACGACGCGCGACCGCCGGCTCACGCTGAGTCGGAGCCGCCACGGTGAGCGGCCCGTTCCCCGAGTAGTCGCGTCCGCTGTCGCCCGCGTTCGACTGCGATAGAGCGACCGTAGCGGCCTGCGCCGCCTCGTACGGCGCCGCAGCCTGCGTGGCGGGCGCGCGCTCCAGCGCAGGTGCCGCATCCACGCTCGCAACGGCGCTGGCCGGGCCCTGCTCGGCCGTCTCGGGCTCGTCGTCTTTGCGTTGGGCGGGAAACGGAATGACCTTCCCCTCGCCCGTGCGCGCCGCGGGTGTTTCGCGGAACGTGGCCGGCTGCCCTGCTTCGGAGAGCTTGGACTGCGACTCCGCGCTCTGCTCTTCCCTCGGCACGTGCGGGCCGAGGCCGGAGTGCGTGCGGTGCGCGACGCGCGCGTCCATCGTCTCGAAGGGTTCGCTCGCGACGTCGCTGGCTTGGTGCACCGAGGGCATGACCACGCGCGAGCGATTGGCGCGATCGGAGCCGACCGTCGCACCGCCGTCCAGCGGGCTCAGGCCGGGGAGCGTGGCCGGAGGATTGGTGCCGAGCGCGGCGATGGGCGGCGCAGATGGGCGCCACGAGGGCGCCGTGCCGTCGCTCACTTGCAGCTTGGAGTCGCTGCTGCGATCCGGCACGACGTCGTCGAACGCGCCCAAATCCGGGGGCAGAGATTCAGCGCGCGAGGCGCCGTCCACCTCGCTCGGCACGACATCTTCGTCGGGCGCGGTTTGGCCGATGACGAGCAAGCCCTCGAAGTACAGCTTCGTGATCGTCGACAGCGTCGACAGATCCTCGAACGGCGACTCGTCGACCACGTCGATCAGCGTGCGCTTGCCGTCGAAGAGCCGCAAAATGCCGTTTAGCTCGTCGGGGATCTCGTTCAGGCGCTCGACCAGTTGCTCGTGGTCGACTTCGAAGATCGTCTTCAGCGAGGGCAGCTGCTCGAGCAGGCGCCCCCACTCGTCGACCCGCCGCATGCCCTCCATCAGCAGGCCCTGGGTGGAGGTCGGGATGATGTCCTCGTTGGCCACCGGGCAGAACTCGACCTCGAAGCTGCCCGAAATCCAGATCAGCGCGCGGTACACGGCCTCTTCGCCGCGTAGCCGGCCGAGCTCGGCGTCGACGACCTTGCCGTCCCGGAAAAACACGCGCGCCTCGCGGCGACCGTCGCTGATGCGAGCGATGCCGCTCTTGCGACTGACCTCGAAGGTCTGCAGCAGATCGACCACGCCCATGTCCTCGAGCGAGCCGCTGAGCCGGGTGCGCCGGCTGGTGGGCATGCTCGTGGCCATTTTTTCTTGCGTGCGCCGTGCGAGCAGCAGATTCACGCGGGCGATCAGTTCGCGCACGAAAATCGGCTTGGTGAGATAATCTTCGACGCCCAGCTCGAGGCCCCGGATCTTGTCCTCGATCGACTTTTGGCTGGTCAGAAACACGACCGGCAGCTGAGCGAATTCGGCATGCTCTTTCAGCCGTCGCACGAGCTCGTAGCCATCCAGCCGAGGCAGCCGGGTGTCGCTCAGGATCAGATCCGGCGTGGAGAATTCGATCTTGGAGAGCGCGTCTTGCCCGTCAGTGGCGGTGGTGACGCTATAGCCAGCTTTCTTGAGACTGACCTCCAGCACCCGCACGCTGCGGGGATCGGCGTCGACCAGAAGAAGTTGCTTTTTTGCCACGAGATTTCAGCCCCCGTCGAATCCTCTGAAGACTCCCGGGCTTGGGCTACGCTGTCAAGCCCGCGCTCGGCCCTTCGTCGCCGACGAGAATCCTTTGCCTGTCGCGGGCAGCCCGCGGGTCAGGCATAGCGCACTCGCGCGGCCGCGCCCGTCACTTCGCCCACGGGTCGACGATTTCGGAGGCACCCGGTGATGCGGCCTTCTTTTTTGCAGGGCTAGCAGGCGAGCGTGACAAAGAGGGCGCCGGGCCGATTGTGGGGCGCTCAGCCGCACGGTGTGCGGGCTTGGCCGGGGCCGGGCTCGCGACCGGCTCCGGAGCGGCAGAGACCGCCGGCCGAACCTGGGGCTCATTCGCCGCCGTAAGCGCGACCGCGCTCACTGACCGAATCATCACGGGTGACTCCGCTGCGCGCGCCGAATCGGCGGCCGCGACGCCAGCAGCGGGCGCGGGCTTGGCCGGACCACGCCGCAGCGCCAGCACACTGCCGATGCCCAATAGAAAGAGCCCGCCGATCAGGGCGATCGGCCAGCGCGCTCGGGCGCCGTGCCCGGCGTGCTCCAAGCCGACCTTCAGCTCGGCCCGGCTCGGCAGCTCGAGCTCGTCGGCCAGGACGGAGGGGGGCGTGGCGCGGCGGTGGCGCGGCGTAGGACGAGCAAGCCCGGTCACCGCAAACACGCGATCGAGATCTTCGACCAGCTCGCGCAACGTCGCGTAGCGATGATCGGGCTTCTTCTCGAGACAGCGCAAGGTCACGTCCTCGAGCGCGGCCAGCTTCTCGGTCCCGGTGATCTGGGTGATCGGCGTGGGCGCCATGTACATGTGCTTGGTGAGCACGCCCATGTAGCTGTCGGCTTCGAACGGCACTCGCCCGGTGAACATCTCGTACATCACGACGCCCAGCGCGTAGATGTCCGCGCGGTGGTCGGTCGGTTCGCCCATCGCTTGTTCCGGGCTCATGTAGTGCGGCGTACCGAACACGATGCCTGCCCGCGTGAGCCGGCTCGCACCGATCACCTTGGCGAGTCCGAAGTCGACGATCTTTACCCGATCGCGTCCGAGCTCGTCGGTCGAGACGTGGATGTTGTCCGGTTTCAGATCGCGATGCACGATCGATTGTTCGTGCGCCGCCCCGAGCGCCTCCGCGATTTGACGAATGATGTGCACGGCACGCGCGGCCGGCACCGGGCCGCCGCGACGGATCAATGCGGCCAGTGATTGCCCCTCGAGCAGCTCCATCACGAAAAATGGCTGCCCGCTCGGCAGCGCACCAAAATCGGTGATTTCGACCAGACCCGGATGCGAGACGGAAGCTGCGGTGCGCGCCTCTTGCATGAAACGCGCGGCGATTTCGCGATCGCTCGCCAGATCCTTGCGCAGCGCTTTCAGTGCGAAGCGCTTGCCGAGCGCGCGGTGTCGCGCCGTATAAACGATGCCCATGCCGCCGGCGCCGAGCACGGAGAGCACCTCGTAACGCCCGTCGACCACCGTGCCCAACAACGGGTCGTGCAGCGGCTCGGCCTCGAGCGACGGGCTGAGCGGCTCGCCGTCGAATGGGCAAAACCGCCCGTCCGACGAAAAGCGGTGGCCGCACACTCGACACACCGTCGCGTGGCGTGCTTCCGCATGCGGTACTTCCGTCGCAACGCCTTCGGCGCGTCCGAACTGCAGCAGCGTTTCGTCCACGTTCGCCCTATGCAGGGTAGCACTCCGCTACCCTGGGGTGATGTCCGTCCGGGCTAGCCGGGGGTAACTTGTCTGCCGCACTCAGCGCAAAATCGTGCGTTCGGCGGATTGGCTGCGCCGCATGCCGCGCAGCGCGCCCCGGCCGGAGCTGCGCCGGGCGGGCCCGCCGCGGGCGGAGCGCCGTAGCCCGGTGGCGGCGCGCCAGGTGGTGGGCCGTACGCGCCGGGAGTTCCGGGCGGGGCGGCGTAGCCGGGAGGCGCGCCGTAACCCGGCGGCGGGTAACCCGGCGGCGGGTACCCGGGCGGAGCGCCGTAGCCCGGCGGCGGATAGCCCTGAGGCGCCCCTGGATAACCGGGCGGCGGATAGCCCGGCGGATAACCGGGTGGCGGCGCGGCGGGATAGCCCGGCGGAGTACCGTACGGCAGCGGCTGACGCGCGCCGTATTGCAGACCTGCGCCGAGCGCCATGCCGGAGGCCAAGCCCGCCCCGGCCACGCCATCGCCGCCCTGCGCGAGACCTTGGCCGAGCCCCATCGTTGCCTCGGCCTGCGCGAACTGCTGATAGCGGTTCATATCCATCTGGTTCACGTAGCGCTGCCGATTCATGAACTCTTGATCGAGCTCGAATTGGCGCTGCTGCGCCTGCGCCTCGGCTTGCGAGACGCCGATCTTCGCTTTGCGCGCGTCGACCTTGGCCTGCACGATTTGATCTTGCATCTCGTCGACGCGGCTTTGATCTTCGTCGTTCAAGCTGATGTTCAGCTTGGCGATGGCCGTGACTTTGACGCCGATATTCGACAGATCCGGACAATCATTGACGATCGCGCGGGCTACGTCCGGGCCGCAGCCGCCCACGTCCATCAGCGTCATTTCGCCGGCTTTGATCATGCGCGTGAGCGTCGACTTCAAGCCCATGAACAGCATGTCGCGCACCCAGTTCATGCTCTGGTCGACATTGCCGCCGCCCTGCCCGACGAAGCCGATCACGAATTTTACCGGATCGACGATGCGAAATGAGTAAGTGCCGAACGCGCGCGGCGTCACTCGAATGTCGAGCTCCGGATCGCGCATCGAGCCGATCTGGTCGCCGAAGGCTTGATTGAAAATGTCGCGAATCGTGACGAAGTAAATCTCGCTGATGAAGTAGTTGCCGCCGGTGTACGAGTCGATCAACTTGCCGATGAACGGGTAGTTACCGGCCTGCAGGGTGTGCGGCGAGCCGTTCGTGCCGAGCGCGGCCACGTAGCTGCCGTTCTTGAAGAACAGCGCGACCTCGTCGGAATCGACCGTGAGCTGGCTCCAGAACGGGAAGTTCTGATCCGGGTGCTTGTAGACGATCTTCTGCTTTTCGGAGTCCGGGCGCGCGATCATCATCCGCTGCACGCCGCCCTTGACGAAATCCATGATACCCATGATCGGCTCCTTGCACGCCAAACCGCTCGAACGTTCGACCGTTTGGACCTGCTCTCGCTAGCACCACATATAGCGGCCGGCACGGCGCGCGGCAACCGGCTATCCGCCGCTTCGGGCAGTGCTACGCTAACTTGCCTTGTCCCAATCGACCGCCGAAAGCAGCGCCGCCGGCAGCGACATCGAACTCGAAAAACTGCCGCCCGCCGCACAGAAGGTGCTGTCGGCGGAGGCACCGCCACAGGTAAAGCTGCTCGCGGCTCGCGGTGTCATCCCGGGTGCGAAGCCGGGCGACATCGTGCTGGTCGTGTCGGTGCTTTCGAAGAGCGCGGACGCGAAGCTCGCCGAAACGGCGCGCGCCACGCTCGCCAAGCTGCCGCCGCCGATCTTGCAGGGTGCGCTCAGCGCAGATTTGCCGGGTAGCGTGATCCTCGAGCTCTGCCGCGCCTATCCGAACCAGCACGAGGTGATCACGTCGCTCTTGCGCATGCCGCGCATCGGCACGGCCGCGCTCGAGTTCTTGGCCGACACCGCCGACGAACGCGCGGGTGAGCTCATCGCCACCAACGAAGAGCTGATGCTCAAGCATCCGACCGTGATCGAAAAGCTGTACATGAACAAGCGCGTGCGCATGTCGACCGCCGATCGCTTGGTGGAGCTCGCGGTGCGCCACAATCTCGAGCTCCAGATCCCGGCCTTCGCCGAAGCGGCGCAAGCGATCAAAAACGAGCTCATCATGGAGCCGGCGGAAGAGCCGTACTTCGACGACGTATTGTTCAAAGAAGCCAGCGAGCTCGGCGAAAAGCTGCGGCTCGACGCGGAAAATCCGGACACCCACGAGCTCGACGATGAGGGCGAAGAGCGCCTGAAAGCGGAGGTTTTGCCGCTGCACGCCAAAATCGCGCAAATGACCGTGAGCCAGAAGATCCGCGCCGCAACCTTGGGCAGCGCGGGCGAGCGCTTGATCCTGGTGCGCGATCCGAATCGGCTCGTGGCGACCGCTGCGGTAAAGAGCCCACTTTTGCGCGAGAACGAGGCCGCGCAGATCAGCGCCAGCCGCGCCGTGTCCGACGACGTGCTCCGCCAGATCGCGCTGAACCGCGAATTTACCCGCAGCTACACGGTCAAAATCAACCTGGTGATGAACCCGCGCACGCCGCTCACCTTCGCCACGCGCTTGATCCCGCATCTCCGCGACAGTGATTTGCGGATCTTGGCCAAGAGCAAGAACGTGAGCGCGTCGATCGGCCAAGCCGTTCGCCAGCAATTGAGCCGCAAGCAAAAGGGCTGAGCCTTCGCGCGTCGGGCGGAGCGGTTCAGCCGTTCGACGCGAGCGCGTCGCTATTGCGGCGGTTCCACGATGTGCCGGAACTTTTTGGCCTTCTCGATCCGCAGCGCGCGCTGTTCTTCGGCCTGCTTCACCTTGTCCGGATCGACCAGAAATGGCGACAAGCGCTCGCTGCGTTCGAACTTGAGCTTGTACTCGGCCGCCTCGAACTTGCTCTTGAACGGGCCGATGCGCACGCGCTGCCACAAGCCGCGCTCGGGCACATACGCGGCCTGACGAAATGCGCGGTGGCCACGCTTGCGCAAATCCTCGACCAATTTGTCGGCGTCGGCTTGGTCGCGGTAGCTCGCGACTTGCAGCTGATAGCCGCCTTCCATGCCCGACGGCGCGAGCTCGGCGCTGCCCGAAAGCGTGGACGCCGATTGCGCGAGCGCGGTCAGCGAGTCCTTCGGCTCGGTGGTGACCGGCGTCGCGCTGAGCAGCGTGCCCACGGGCAGCGGCATCACCGGCAAGCGATCGGTCGGCGGAGGCGGCGTGCTCGGCGCGCCCTGAGCCTCACTGGCCGGAGGCTGCTCGACCAGCCGACCGCGCTCGTCTTTGACCGCGGCGAGAGCCGTCGTCGGCCGCTCGGAGTCGCTCAAGATGCCGGGAAAGGTCACATCCTTGCCGTCGAGCTCTTCGGCGCGAGTGGTCGGGGCTTTGGCGCTCTTCACGAGCTCGGCCAACGGATCGCGCTCGGTGCGCGCGGGCGGCCCCGTGCGCTTGGCCATGACCAGAGCCACCGTGACCAGCGCGGCGCCGCCCAGCGAGGCCAAAAGCAGCGCACCCAGCCGCGACGAACGCGAGGCTCGGTCCTGTTCTTGGATCTGCTCGAGGTTGCGCACGTTCACCGATTCCATGGCTCGCGCAGTCTGAACGAGAGCCGAGAATCGGCCTAGTTTTCGGTTGCTTTGGCGGGCCGGCCGCGCCACCGCTGGCCGAAAGCGCGGCTCGCCCTGCGCGGCAAAAGCCGCCTCTTCGCGGCTCTTTATTTGGGGGCGTGGGCGCTTTGCGGCGGTGCTCGAGCCAAAGCGCGGCGCGGGCAAGCGAGCCCAGGCCCGGCTCAAGCGCCGCGCATCAGGCGCAGCACGGCCTCCGCTTTCCACAGCGTTTCTTCGACCTCACGCTGCGGATCGCTGTCGGCCACGATGCCACCGCCGGCCCAGTAATGCCCAATGCCGTCACGCACCGTCAGCGTGCGGATGGCCATCCCGAGCTCGAGGCTCCCGTCGTGCGCGATGGAGCCGAACGCACCGGTGTACAGACCGCGCCGCTCCGCTTCGAGCTCGGCGATCAAATCCATCGCTCGCACCTTGGGCGCCCCGGTCACACTGCCGCTCGGGAGCAGCCAGGACAGAACCTCGCCGCGGGTTGCGGACGAGCGCAGCCGCGCGCGCAAAGTGGCGACGCGGTGGTGAACCGTGCCGTGCGTCTCCACGTGCGGCGGCACCGCCAGTTCGACCGTCCCAGGCCGAGCCACGCGCGCCAAATCGTTGCGCTCCACGTCGAGCACCATCGTCAACTCGGCGCGTTCTTTGGCGTCCGCATCGAGCTCGCGAACCAGCTCGCGGTCGGCTTCAGGAGTCGCACCGCGCGGCCTCGTACCCTTGATGGGCGAGGTGAAAACTGAGCCATAACTATCGATATTCAAAAACAATTCCGGCGAAGCCGCGATCACGTCCAAACCCGCCCACGAAAACGCGGCGGCGTAGGGCGCGCGGCCGCGCTCGCTCAGCCGACCGAGCACATCCCATGGCGCGCCGCGGACCCGAAGCGCGAAGCGGCGCGCCAGGTTCACCTGATAGAGGTCGCCCGCGCGGATGTGTTCGAGCGCGCGACGAATGCGGGTGCGGTGCAACTCAGCTGGCTCGAAGTCGCCCAGCGCTGAGATGTCGACGCGCGAACTCGGCGCAGGCTCGCGCAGGCGCGCAGAGAGCGCGCTCACCCGCGCGCGATCGTCGCCCACGACGCGCACGCCCGCTTCGTCGATCACCGCCACGGCCGAGTAGCGCAGCCAGTGCGGCTCGACCACGTGCGGCGCAGCCCGCCCTGCCCCATGCTGACCGCGCTCGAGCTCTCGCCGACATTCGTACGGCAAGAGCCCAATCCACCGCGGCACCGCGTGCGCCGCGGAAGCAGGCAGCGGCGCTAAGCTCGGCTCGGGATCGAGCGCCGCGCTCTGTTCGACCGGATCGCACGTGAGGTAGGCCACCCGCCCTCCGCGCCCCCAAAGCAGCGAGACGTGCGGCTCCGCGCCCAGCCGCGCTGCCAGCAAAAACGGCTCAGCCGGTAGCTCGACCCGCGTCTCGAATAGCTCAGTCACCCGCGTTCACCAACCTGCCACTCGGCGCGACGATCACGTCGCGAAGCGGGGCGACAGCCGTTGCACCCGGGCAAACCACGCAGCGCTCGAGCCGGCCGTGCCCGCCGACGCGTGCCCCCGCACCGATCACGCTCGCGCTGAGCTCGACGCGCTCGCCCACTTCCGCTCCGGCTGCCACGAACGAGTCGAGTCCGCGCGCGGCGAGCCACGCCAGGTTGGCGCGCAGCAAGCTCGCGGGATCGCCGGCGTCGGTCCATGGCTCGGAAACGGGCACGCTGCGCACCTGTCCGCCGGCACGCAGCCAAGGCAACGCCGCATCGCCGAACACGCAACCGCGCTCGGGCAGGCTCGCGAGCATGCGCTTGCCCAATGCGAGCACGCCCACGTAGTCGCCACTCCGGGTCTCGATACCGAAGCGTTCGCCGCGTAGCCGAACCACGTGCCCCTGCTCGTCGAGCCCCACCGTGCCTGCGCCCGGCGCGCGCGGCGCGACGCCGAAACAAAACCCGTCTTCGGCGGTGCTCGCGAGCAGCGCCGCGATCGGTGGGTCGAGCAAGATGTCGCCATTCCAGACCAACACTGGCGCGCTGTGCAATGAGCGTCG